>Ga0307486_1000807_pt1 | contig 26489 bp, 18 predicted proteins | sample CBIW02metaG_FD_203663 | JGI IMG/M metagenome (GOLD analysis project Ga0307486, IMG submission 203663) | Sea-ice brine microbial communities from Beaufort Sea near Barrow, Alaska, United States - CBIW 0.2 | ecosystem: Environmental > Aquatic > Marine > Coastal | place: USA: Alaska | collected...
ATATAAAGCCTATGGAGGCTGGATGAGGTTGCAACACAAACCGAAGTCCTATACTGTCCAGAGCCTCTGGGGTAAATGCAGCAGGTTGATGGGATGAAAGTTATCGTTCTTACCCGGGGAGATCTCAAGGACGTGTGTCGGAATTCTCTTCGGACATACGGAGTAAAGCTAGCCATAAGAAGTCAGCAGAGGGCAAAGTACCGGACCACGGGTTGGTTTGGGAAGGCCCGAACCTTGCAGTTAGGCAGTAAATGGATGTTACCGAAAGAAGAGGATCAGATGCTTGGCAACGAGGCTCCTTATCAAAAGAATAGGACGGAATCCGAAGGATAGATAAGAGTGATTCCATATGAGGATAACTGAAAACAATGCCAAATACGCCTCTCGAGGTGTAAAAGCAAGGAACCGCCGTATACTGAACGGTACGTACTTTGGTGTGGGAGGTCGAAACGGGAACTAATCCCGTTTCTCCTACCCGATTATGAAGCTCAGTTTGATTATTTTAAAAGGTAAAATAACAGTATGATTGTCCACATCTACCCTTAATAACCTGCTTTATTTGATCAAGAGCTCTAAAAAATAATGATCGATGGATCTTCTATACACGGAAGTGGGTTTGTATGATTCGTTTTAAACTAAATTTTGTATTTGTGTAAGACAGGCCGAAAGTCGAATATATATGCTTAATGCTATGGAAAAAGGATTATTGTTAATGGTGATTGGTTTATCAATATTCTTTCAAGCGAGGGCACAAAAAGATTCATTTGTGCAACGTAATGGGAATATCCCAATAGGGAAAATTAAAGCGATGGACAAAGGAATTTTGACGATCAAACCTGAATATTCAGAAAATGATTTTAAAGTTACCTGGGGAAAAATCAAACGTGTCTCCTTAGAAAATATTTTTTTGATTACCCTTACAGATGATTGCAGATTTAATGGTCGATTGAATAGTGTTGATTCTTCCAATATTCAAAAGGATCATTGTGATCCGATTTTAATTTTAAAATTAAAACATAGCGAAGTCTATGAAAAATAAACCGATTTGGTAGAGAATGTTCCCATTAGCTCGGTGGTATATCTTAATCTGTGAGAGGAGGGATTTTGGGGTCGATTATCAGCTATTTCGATTTCGGATATAGCTTGACTAACGCAAACAATCTCCGACAGTTTTACATTCGTAGTGGAGTAGGTTATCTGGCTGATAGGTGGAAAATTGCTTCATCTTTTAATTCTTTGCGATCAAACCAAGATGATGTGGATGCCGTCAAATGAACAGATGGCAACGCGACGTTTAGTTACTTTTTTCCTAAGGAGTCTTATTTAGTATAAGATGACCCATCTCTCTAATACGGAGGGGTTAATTCAAGGAAGATTTGGTAATCAAATAGGCATGGGTAAATGTATAATCCACACCTATAAGACGTATTTTGGCTTTCAGACAGGTATCTACTTAAATTCGGAATTTTACTTTGATTAGACTACATCCTGAAATTCTGGTGAGGATTTACCAGGAACCGAATTAAATAGTATAAAACGTAATTTTGCCAGTAGCCATATTTTCTTTGATTTGAAAGACAGAAGACTAGTACTTCAGTAAGCTCAGCATAAATGTCGGGTGACGGAAGCGGCATAATTGCTTAAGTTTACCCATTCCTATAATGCTTTTGCCTCTTTAATGGCAGAAAAGCGTTTAGTCATATTAAATATATATGACATCGGAGATTTAAATATGTTGACCACACTTTTGGCCTATCCTAGTTTGACAGAAGAAAATCGGTTTAGATCTGATTTTACCTTTGACGTGAAATATGATTTTTTATCAGATTTTTATATGAAAATCGGCACCATACTTAACTACGATAATTAGCCGATTGAAGATCCGCTAAGCTAGATTATATTAAACAGGCTACGTTAGAATGGGAGTTGTAGACACCAGTTATCCGCTAATATTATGACCTTATTTTAGAGCGGATATAGTGTCATTAAAATTAAATATCATGTAAATTTTCCATTGATGGGGAAGATTTGCCTTCAGTATGTTTTGTTCCTCTTTTGTTGATTAAGAAAGTTAATTTTGAGCAGTAAGAACCATTGGCTTACCAACTGAGTTAACCCGTCATGTTGTATTACAAGGTATTTAAACATTCTGTAAGCAAAGACTGGGTAGTGTTTATTCACGGTGCAGGTGGTTCGTCTGCCGTTTGGTATAAGCAACTCAAAGATTTTAGAGAAAAGTACAATCTCCTACTCATCGACCTTCGGGGTCATGGTAAATCTGCAGACCTACCTCAAGCAATCTATAATGAAGAATATACGTTCAGTGGAATTACTGAAGATATTATTGAAGTTTTGGATCATTTGAATATTCCTCCAGCACACTTTATGGGTGTTTCTCTAGGTACAATAATCGTTAGGCAACTTGCAGAAATGGATCGTGACCGAGTGAAATCTCTGATTTTGGCGGGAGCAGTGACTCGATTGACAGTGCAGTCGAGAATCCTTGTTTTTCTCGGAAATCTATTCAAAAAAGTCATTCCTTACATGTGGCTTTACAAACTCTTCGCATTTGTAATTATGCCACGAAAACAACATGCTGAATCACGAAATTTATTTATCAGAGAGGCCCAAAAGCTTTGTCAGAAGGAATTTGTCAGATGGTTTCAGTTGACTAAAGATATCAATCCACTGCTCAGATATTTCAAAGAATCTGACTTGGAAATTCCCACTTTATATGTGATGGGGGATCAGGATGTCATGTTTTTGGAACCCGTCCGAAAGATAATTAAGTCTCATAAACACTCAGTATTGAAAATTTTGAAGAAATGCGGTCACGTTGTTAACGTGGAAAGGCCACTGGAATTTAACCGTCTGTCCCTTGCTTTCATTCAAAATCAAACCAATTAAGTCTTTTACTTTTCTACATGAAAAAGCAAACCAAAATCATATTAATAATTTCCGTGGTAGTCATAGCTGCGATCGCATATTTATACCCTAGGCTAGATAGTCGGAAAAGCAATGATACGGGTGTAGCTTCAGCTGGAGCTGGTCCTGATGTAATTACTAATTTGCCAGTGAAGGTGGTAAAGTTGAAAAAAGAAACGCTCAGAAATCAGTTGTCGGTGACTGGAACTATTCTCCCAAATGAATCGGTAGACCTAAGGTCTGAAATAAATGGGCTGGTAACAAAAATTTCTTTCAAAGAAGGAGAATATGTAAGCAAAGGAACTCCGTTGGTCTATTTGAATGACGATGAACTTCAGGCTCAATTCCAGCGGTTAGAATACACTCAAAAACTTTTTGAGACTCAAGAGAATCGTCAAAAGCAATTGCTAGCAAGGGAGGCAATCAGCCAGGAAGAATATGATATTGTGCTCAATCAATATAATACCACTCTTTCTGATCTAAAACTTGTAGAGGCACAACTTTCTAAAACAGTGATCAGAGCACCTTTCAACGGTATTTTGGGATTGAGACAAGTCAGTGAAGGAGCTGTAATTGGCTCAAGTGACGTCATCGCAAATTTTGTGAATATTGATCCAATTAAAATCGAATTCTCTATTCCTGAGAGATATGCTAATCAAGTGTCGGTTGGATCATTGATCTATTTCTCCAATGAATCCACTCCAGGGGAAGTTCAGGGTAAAGTATATGCGTTTGAACCACAAATAGATGCAGCCACCCGTACGCTCAAACTGAGGGCACAAAGTCCAAATAAAGATAGAATGTTTCTACCTGGAATGTTTGTTAGGATTCGCTTTGTGCTCGGAGAAACCGAAAATGCGTTGATGGTCCCATCTGAATCTGTGATTCCAGAACTTCAGGGATATAAAGTATTTGTCGTAGGGGAGGACAATAAGGCTGAGGAGAGAGTCGTAGAAATAGGAACACGTACGGATACTCAAGTTCAGATCACTAAAGGTCTTGAACAAGGTGATCTTGTGTTGACCACCGGAGTATTACAAGCAAGACAGGGAACTCCTGTTGAATTCACACAAATCGACTAAAATGGCCAGTTTATCCAATATAAGTATTAATAGGCCTGTACTGGCGATAGTGATGTCGCTGGTAATTATACTATTTGGGGCCATAGGAATTTCTCTTTTGGGAATTCGTGAGTTTCCGAGTGTTGATCCTCCTATCATAAATGTGCGAACTTCCTATGTAGGAGCGAATGCAGATGTAATTGAAGCACAGATCACAGAACCGTTAGAAGAGGCCATTAACGGTATTCAGGGTATTAAATCCTTGACATCTACTTCCAACGATGGAGGAAGTAACATTACTGTGGAGTTTGATGTTGGTGCTGATCTTGAGGCTGCAGCAAATGACGTTAGAGATAAAGTGTCTGGAGCGCAGCGAAATCTTCCTCCGGATGCAGATCCGCCGGTAGTATCCAAAGCTGATGCAGATTCTCAGCCGATAGTATTTTTGAATGTCAAAAGTAACGAAAGAAGTCTTTTAGACCTTTCGGATATTGCTGAGAATATTTTTAAAGAAAGGCTCCAGACTATTCCAGGAGTAAGTAGAGTGCAGATTTGGGGTGAAAAAGAATATGCGATCCGGTTGAGGATGGATCCCTTGAAGATGGCTTCTTACGGAGTCACTCCTCTCGATGTGCTCTCTAAAGTTCAAAGTGAAAACGTAGAACTTCCTTCTGGTAGAATAGAGGGAGAAACGATAGAGCTTTCCGTTCGTACCAAAAGTAGGCTAAGTTCTCCTCAGGAATTCAATGATCTAATTATCAAAGAAGATCAAAATAATGTAGTCCGTTTTCAGGATATCGGCCGTGCGGAGTTAGCCGCTTTAAATGAACGTACCGTACTTAAAAGAGATGGAGTTCCCATGGTTGGTGTGGTGTTGGTGCCACTGCCAGGATCTAATAACATTGAAATTGTAGATGAATTTTACAGAAGGTTGGAATTCATTAAAAAGGATCTTCCTGCTGACGTAGGTCTGGAAATAGGGTTTGACTCCACCGATTACATCAGAGCCTCTATTGCTGAGGTACAGGAGACAATTATTACAGCATTTATTCTGGTAGTTGCAATCATTTTCCTCTTTTTGAGAGATTGGCGAACCACATTTATACCGGTGATTACTATCCCAATTTCACTTATTGGAGTCTTTTTCATTATGTATGTGATGAATTTCTCTATCAATGTTCTTACCCTCTTGGGTATCGTGCTATCGATAGGACTGGTGGTGGATGATGCCATTGTGGTGTTAGAAAATATTTACAGCAGAATAGAAGGCGGAGAGGAGCCTCTTGAAGCGGCAGAAAAAGGCTCAGAAGAAATATTTTTTGCAATTATTGCTACCACAGTGGCACTTGCGGCGGTTTTCTTACCAGTAATATTTCTCACGGGTACCACAGGACGACTTTTTCGTGAGTTTGGAATAGTGGTGGCAGGAGCGGTGATTATATCCTCTTTTGTGGCGCTTACCATGACACCGATGTTGAGTGCCAAGCTACTTAAGAGAAGAGAAAAACACAATCGTTTCTACACATTCACCGAACCTGGATTTGTATGGATCAACACTAAATATAATTCTGCATTATCCGCATTTATGAAGTTCAGATGGGTGTCCTTCCCATTGGTGATCGGAATGTTTATCGGTATTTATTTTCTGATCAATACCTTACCCACAGAGCTTGCTCCTACAGAAGACAGAGGAGAGATAGTAGTGAGAATGTCAGGACCCGAAGGCGCTACCTTCAACTATATGGATCAGGTGATAGATCAGATGATCGTTGATTTTATCAGAGATGTGCCACAAGAGGATCTAAAAGGTATAATCTCAGTGACCTCTCCAGGATTTGGATCTTCAAGTACAAATTCAGGATTTTTGAGACTCATTTTGTCCAAATCAGATGAACGGGAAACCACCCAAGAGCAATATTTTAATCAGATCAATCAAAAGTTGAAAGACTTTACTGCTGTAAAAGCTTTTGCCTCCCAGGCTCAATCCATAGGTAATACCCGAGGAGGACTCCCGGTGCAATATGTGCTTCAGGCGCCCACTTTAGAAAAACTCAAAGCGGTTATTCCCACTTTTATGGATGAAGTGGGCAAAAGTGAAGTGTTTATATTCTCTGACATTAATCTGAAATTTACAAAGCCCGAGCTCGAAATAGAGATAGATCGGGCGAGAGCTAGAAATATTGGTGTTTCGGTGCAGGAAATAGCCAGAACATTACAGCTTTCTTATTCGGGTCAACGATTTGCTTACTTTATCAAAAATGGCAAACAATATCAGGTAGTAGGTGAGATGAGGCTGGAAGACAGAAATGAACCGGTAAACCTTCGTATGCTTTACGTGCGTGCAGAAGATGGTCATTTGGTACAGTTAGACAATTTGGTAACTGTAACTGAGAAAAGCACGCCTCCCCAACTTTATAGATTTAATAGGTTTGTGAGTGGTACGGTATCGGCTAACTTAGCTGAAGGTTACACTGTAGGAGATGGGCTCAAAGAAATGGATCGGATTGCCAGCGAGGTGTTGGACGAATCTTTTAGTACCGACGTATCAGGTCCATCTAAGGAGTTTAGAGAAAGTTCAAACAGTTTGTTTTTTGCATTTTTGTTTGCGCTTGTATTGATTTACCTCGTGCTTTCTGCTCAATTTGAGAGCTTTCTAGATCCACTTACGATCATGTTTACGGTGCCATTAGCATTGTTTGGAGCTTTGTTTACCCTCTGGATATTTGGATTCACACTTAATATTTTCAGTGAGATTGGTATCATTATGCTGATAGGACTGGTGACTAAAAACGGTATATTAATCGTTGAATTCGCCAATCAGCGAAAAGCGTCCGGATTGAGTATCTATGAGTCCATTTATGGTGCGGCAGTTTCCAGATTTAGACCAATTTTGATGACCAGCCTTTCTACGATTTTGGGTATTCTGCCTATTGCTTTAGGGTTAGGGGCAGGTGCAGAAAGTAGAGTACCGATGGGAGCTGCGGTAATAGGTGGATTGACTTTTGCCACAATTCTTACACTTTTTGTGATCCCAGCCATTTATACATACCTCACCTCCAAAGAGGGAAGATTAACCAGAACTGAATGAAGAAACTTAGTCTATTACTCTTATTAAGTTTATTGGGGAGCAGTCTGCATGCCCAAAGTCAAGAATCGTTGGATCTGGAGAAAGCGATTCAAATAGGATTGGAAAACAATCTTGATGTAAAAATTGCCGTGGAAAACGTAAATATTTTGGAAGGCAACGAAAAAATCGGAATTGGTGATTTTTTTATGCCAAAAATAGACGCGACCTATACTAGGAACTTTAGTACTGAGGATGTTAAGCAAGAATTTGCAACCGATCCTGCACCGAGAACTATAAATAATGCCAAGTCAAGGTCTCAGAATTTCACCTTAGTAGGGATTTATGGATTTCGTCCAGAGAGTTTCGTGGTGATTAAACGACTCGGGTTATTAACAGATATATCAGAGTTAGATGCCAAAATTGCTGTTGAAAACACAGTTGCCGGCATCTCATCTGCTTATTTTAGAGTTGTGCTTGAGCTTCAACGGCAGGCTGTTCTCAAACGCACGCTTGATTTGAGTCAGTCGCGTTTGGATATTGCTAAAGCTCAATATGAGTTGGGAGGTGCAGGAAAAAGGGATTTTCTCACTGCGGAAGTTGATTACAATTCTGATCTCAGCCTTCTTTTGGGTCAAGAACAGGTAATTCAAAATGCACGGGTGAATCTAAATGAATTAATGGCACTTGATCCAGCCAATGATTTTGTGGTAAATGACACCATCATCATTGGGGGCATGTTAAAGTTGGGAGACTTGCTAGAGAATGCAATGCTAGAGAATAAGCAACTTTTGATCACTCAGCGCCAGGAGAATGATGCCTATTTGGCTAAGAGAGAACTTCAATTTTCCAGACTTCCGATCATTAATTTAAATGCATCTTATGCAGATAATACTTCCAATTCAGATGCCGGTATATTAAAGCAAAATCAACGACAGGGATTCAATTATGGTGGAAATATCACGATGAATTTATTCAATGGGTTGACGCTCAACAGAAGGATACAAAATGCCAGAGTGCAACAGCGTATTCAGACCTTGGCATTGGATCAGTATGAAATTCAACTTAAATCTGACATTTATCGTGCTTTTAATACCTACATCACCAACGGTAATTTGTTAGAAATAGAGCAGAAAAATTATGCGGTTGCCAAAGAAAGCACCGACATTGCGTTGGAAAGATTCAGACTGGGTATTGCTTCTTACCTTGAATTTAGAGATGCTCAAGTCAATTTACTGACCGCAGAAAACAGGCTGATTACTTCTATCTACAATATCAAAGAGCAGGAAATTGAGTTGAGAAGACTTTCTGGTAAAATATTTTTTGAGAATAGTTCTGAGAATTTAGAGTTGGATTAATTTTCTTCATTAGTATCGGCTTTGCAGACGGTGAGAATCTTCCAAGCCTTTGGTAGCGGGTTGAAAATCTTCTTTGGCATAGCATTTGTCAAGTGGCGATTCGTGTAACATCCAGAGACTTATCGTCTCATTTGAATGAAAAGAACCTTTGTATTATTCATCTCTATCTTGACTTTGATGCTCTTTGGAGTGCAATGCACATTTTTAGAAAAGAAACTTAAAATCAATCGAGAACAGGAAGAATACATTTTAGACCTTAGCGGCATTCAAAATCGCGGGTTTATCAGGGCTGCCGTTGACAACAATTCTACAGGATACTATATTTATCGAGGCAGAAGAATGGGGTACGAGTATGAAATGCTCCGTGATCTGTCCAAAAGATTGAAAGTTCAGTTGCACCTGGTGTTGGTGAGTGATATTGACAAGGCATTTGAATACCTGCAAAATGGTCAGATAGATCTCATAGCAATGAATTTGGAAAAAAGTGAAGAAAGAATTCTAAATTCATCTTTCTCCACTCCCTTGAGTAAAATGAATACGGTATTGGTAGGTCTTAAGTCTTCCGGTAAAATAAAAGACTGGGACCAATTAGCTTCTGATACTATTGTGGTCCGGGATGGCACTATCTATGAGGCTCAATTGTGTTCATTGAAAGACTCCCTCAACCTTAATTTTACCTTGATTCCATCTGTATATCACGAAGAGTCATTGATAGATCAGGTGGCGGAAGGGGACATCAAATGGACAATAGCTGATCAGAATATTGCGCAGGTGAATGCCACCTATTATGATGGACTGGACATTTCTTGGAAGGTACAGAAGAAGGGAAGTGTTTCTTGGGTAGTTAGAGATAATTCTCCAAAGCTTCTTAATTCTCTGAACCTGTGGATTAAGGATAAGAAATCCCGTTTTATTCCTTCCTTGTATGCGAAGTACTTTTTGAACTCCAAAAATAGTTATTTTAGAAATAGCAGTCCATTTTCCTCCGTGGTCGGAAATCAGATTTCTGAGTACGATGATATTATTAAAGATGGCGCCGAGTTACTCGGATGGGATTGGAGATTATTGGCTTCTTTAGTCTATAAAGAATCAAGATTTGATACTATGGCTACTTCTTATGCTGGCGCAAGGGGATTGCTTCAGCTTATGCCCGTTACTTTAGAACGTTTTGGGGTGGATGATCCTAATGATCCAAAAGAGTCTTTGATGGGTGGTGTGAGGTATCTACGTTACTTGGATAAGTTTTGGATGACAAGAGTTCCTGATACCAGCGAAAGATTAAAATTTGTCTTGGCCTCCTACAATATTGGACATGGACATGTAGAGGATGCATGGCGATTGACTATGAAGTTTGGAGAGAATACTCAGACTTGGTCTTCTGTGGCTAAGTTTTTAGAATTAAAAAGTGATCCTGATTATTACCGTGATCCAGTGGTTAAAAGTGGATTTGCAAAAGGACACCTGGCAGTTAATTATGTGACAGATGTCCTGAGTGTTTTTGATTCTTACAAAGTCTTAATGCAACCTTAAGCTTCTTCGTTAAGCTCAAACATTGCCTCAATTTCTACAGGAATATTATCCGGCAGCGTACCCATACCCACAGCTGATCGTACTCCTATTCCATTTTCTTCTCCCCATACCTGGGCAAATAATTCACTGCATCCATTGATTACATACGGATGACGCTCGAATGAAGTGACACAGTTGACCATTCCCAACACTTTGATTACTCGCTTTACCCTGTCAAGTGATCCTAAATTGGCTTTTATGGTTGACAACATTGCTAATCCCACCTGTTTTGCTGCCAGTTTCCCAGCTTCAATGTCCATGTCCTCGCCAATTCGTCCTTTAATTAAGCTTCCATCATTCTGTACTGTTCCATGTCCGGAGAGGTAGAGATAGTTACCAACTATCAGGCAAGGCTTGTACACTCCCAATGGCTTTGGAGCAGGAGGAAGAGTTAAGCCTAAGCTTGCGAAAGATTGTCCAGGAGTCTGCATGAGTCGTTTATAGTTTTAATGAGTAGTAAATATAGCTAAGCTGGGAATTTTTTTTTGTGTAAAGATGTGTATGATATTTTTGGAAATTGAGTGGTACACCTAACACTGGTGACACTATATGAAAACATCTAAAATAAGAACTCCCACTAATCCGCTGACCGCTACGATGGTCTCCATAACAGACCACGATTTAATAGTGTCTTTGATACTCACATTAAAAAACTCTTTGTACATCCAAAAGCCTGCATCGTTAAAGTGGGAAAACATAAGGCTTCCCGCACCAATGGAAAGCACCAACAGGTTTGGATCAACATTCATGGTGGTGACAAGAGGCGCTATAATCCCGGCAGTAGTCAGACCTGCGACAGTAGCAGACCCTACACATACTCTGATTGCTGCAGTAATGATCCAAGCTAAGATCAATGGGTGAACATCCCAGGATTGTAGTCCTTCGGCGATAACCAAACTCACGCCTGTATCCGTAAAAATCTGCTTCAATGCTCCAGCACCCGCTACGATAAGCAAAATCATGGCAATATCTTTTGTGGCAACAGTATAGAGACCCATGATTTGCTTCATGCCAAATCCTCGGTTGATTCCTAAGGTGTATGTAGCTATGAGCACTGAGATCAACATGACAATTCCAGGATCAGCTACAAAGCTAATTATTGGAGCAAAGGCGCTCTGTTTGGGGATATTGAGGTTAAGGGCTGTGGTAGCTACCAGTAAGATCACCGGAAGTAAAGCGGTGAAAAAGCTGTTTGCCGCACTTGGAAGTTCTGACTCAGCTTTTATTTCAGCCTGAAAGGTTTCAAGTGGATGAGCCTCTATATGTTTAAGAGTTTTTGCAAATATAGGCCCTGCCAGTGCTATGGTCGGAATAGCGATTAACAATCCATAGAATAAAGTCAATCCCATATTTGCATCAAATTGCGCCACTAAAGCAGCAGGAGAAGGGTGTGGAGGTAGAAATCCGTGCGTCACCGACAAAGCAGCAAGCAATGGAATCCCTACATAAACTGCCGAGATCTTATATTGATAGGCTACCGTGAAAGCCAGAGGGACCAGAAGAACAAAGCCGACATTGTAAAAGAGAGGAATGCCAACTACCAAGCCTGTAATCGACATGGCCCAGGTGATATGTTTTTCACCGAAAATCTTCATCAAAAACTCGGCAATTCGTTGAGCCGCTCCACTTTCAGCTACAAGCTTGCCTAGCATGGCGCCCATAACAATTACAATTACAAGATCACCTAGCAATACTCCCATGCCTTTTTGCACAGAACCTGCAATTTGATCCGCCGGCAATCCCAGTAGAAATCCTGCAGAAATGGAAGCAATTAAAAAAGCTAAAAAAGGATTGAGCTTTGCCCAGACAATCAACAAAACTAGAATAGCAATGCTGACCAAAACAAGAAGAATAGTCATAGGTTAAAAGAGGGTTAGACTGGCTAAGATAAAAAATATGGATAGCACTATGTCTATTTGCCGTTTATTCTTACTTTTTATTTTCTCAATAAAACTGGGGTACCAGCACGTATAATTACTCGTCTGGAGTAAAGGGTTTTTATACGAATGACTTTTATATTACAGAATAATATATCAATGTTGTCATTATTTTGAAGTATTCCCAAATAATAAGTACTGATTTGAAGTATATCAAAATTATATTCTATAAGGTTAGACTATAAATTCAATTTTCTGACAATCAAAAACATTTTGCTAGATTCATTTCACACATCATGAAAAAACATTATTAATGGGGTTGGCTTTGGCCATCACTCTCTTTTCCTGTAAGGATACTAGTAAGCCTATCAGTAATGGGCAAATTGTCATTAATTCGGATAGCGCCACTTTCACCGAAAGAATTAGCAAAGATGGTACAGGTGTCATCCACATCATTGATCCTAGTGTCCAGCTGGTCGTATTGTTGCAGAAGCTTCAGATCTTCCCTTAATTTTGGTTTTTCAAGTGGCGGCTCCAATGTTTGATGAAAGCACTTTGAGAGCGACGCATGTGGATATCGATGGAAATTACGCTTATGTATCTTACAATATTGAAGGAGAAAAATAGTTGGGTGCTGTTGATATTTTTGATATTTCCAATATTTATAGTCCTGTCATCACAGAGCAAGCGATCTTCACTCTGGCTGATATCAGTGCGCTGGAATATAAATAGGGTAACCTATATCTTGCTTCAGCTGTCGATATAGATTCAGACGCCCCAGTTACTTCTCCTGCAAATTTAATTACGGTTTCTGTGGCAGGCGGAAAATTCATTTCTGATTTCAACTTCACTTCTATGCCTGGATTTGTGGCCACAGATATAGCAAATACCTCTACCAATACTGTTCTTACCAGTGGAAATGACGGAGTGGTTTCCTTGTTTGATGCTTCTCAAAAACCAGGAACCTCTTCTTCTATGGAAGATCTCCGAACACTGGCTTTTGGCAATGATAAACTTGCCGTGTTGAGCCGAAGTACAGGAGTTCATATTTTGGACCCAAACAGTCTTTCAGAAGTAGTTGAAATACCTATCACTCTAGAGTTAGCAGGTGCCAAAAGAACCTTAGATATAGATAATGGTACTCTTTATGTTTCAGAAGGAAGCAACGGTGCAGGTATCTACAAAATGTCTGATGGAAGTCTAATTAAGAAATTGTCCATTCCTATACGACCTGAAGATGTAGATGCATCAGATATCGTTACCCATGCAGTTTCTGTAGATAAAGGGCTACTTTTCATGGCCAATGGTGCGGCGGGTATTTCCATCTCAGATGTCAAAGATTTAGGAGCCATCAAACAATTCGGAGTTCTTGATTTGGAAGGGTCTTCTAATTTTGTTAGAAATGAAGAAAGCTATGTATTTGTAACTACTGGATTTGGAGGTCTTCAGATCCTAAAAATTAATAAAGTCGATAAATCTACAGGTATTGAATGTGATAACCTGCCTCCTTAGAGCGGAAGTGCGGATCTAACTATTAACGGGGGAGAAACTAAAGCTTATAGCGGATCAGTTGCTTTTAAGAATTAATACTAGTAGTAAATTCAAATTTTGCGGATCTCTGACTGTCAGTAATCAATTCAATATGAATGGTGGTTCAATTACTGAGATTAACGGTTCTTTTGCCTTTGGTAAGTACAATGGCAATACTCAAATGAATGTAAACTCGAAGCTGGTACTTTCTGGATCGGTGGTGATCTACGGTGATTTGAATCTTAACGGTGGCTCAAGTATCGAGTTTGTAGGAACTGGCAACTCAATCACTATCTACGGTAAAGTCAAAAAATTCAGTGGCGTTACCATTACAGGTGATTATAAAGACACTGAATCAAAGTTAAAGTAGGAGTAACTCTACTATAAAAAGAAACTGGATTCTTTATTAGTGTGCCGTGCATGGCATCACTAGGAGGTGTAAGTCCACTGTGGGGGTTTGTAATGGCCAACCACTAGCCAATAGCAAGGGTGTTCTTGGTGAGGAGGAATCTGAAGGAAGCCGGCGGCAAAACTCTGCCCCATCAATACGAACCATATCAGGGATAACCGATGGGATGAGACTACCAAACAAGCCAAAGTCCAAAGATTACACGGATATCGGGGGGTAAATATGGCGGGGACATGGAGTGAAAGTGGATTGTCTTACCGCGGGAGATCTCACGGAGGTGTGGAAACAGCGTAAGAAGCACGGAGTAAAGCTAGCTGTGAGAAGTCAGCAGCGGTCAAAGTACCGAACCACGGGAGGGTTTGGGAAGGGCCAAACCTTGCAATAGGTCAGTGGATGAATGCTACCCGAAGATCACCTAAGCAGATGCTCGAAGAGAGGCTCCTTGCTGAAAAGCAGGACGGAATCCGAATAATTAGGCAAGAGTGATTATCAATCTGAGGGATAGTTGAAAACAACACCTTGTACGCTTTAGAGTGTCAAAGCAAGGAACCGACCTGTACGCAGGGTAGTGTGGGAGGTCGAAAAGGGAATTAATCCCGTTTCGACCTCCCGATTTTGTCCGTACCCGTTTTTTGGCCAACACTCAGGGTACCAGAAAGTAGTACTAGGATGTAATCAATAATGAGGTGTTGGGTCCTCCTGCTGCCTCCCGCAGCGGCGGGTCTTTTATCTTCTCAGCATTAGGAAGACAAGTATCCCAAAAAGCGAAAGACAAATGGCTCCTTTCATCATTACTGAGATATAAATTTGTTTTTATTCTCTCGTGCGAAGCAAGAATACTATTCCTCCTTTTTTCTTCCTTTTGGCTGGCCTAATCCTACACTTCCCTTTAACCCACTAAAACTAGCCCGCCACCATGTTCCAAATACAAACTTAGATTTGTCTCTTTCATAATAGATTCGGGAAGTAACTTTTCGGTTAAATAGAGTTCTAGGATTGCTTTTTTTCGTAAAGGTGTTGGCTAAAAATGTCATGAATCCAAGTTGACCTCTGCCTCGCTCCAACGTCAAAGGGTCTAAAAATTCAACTTTCAAATCTTCATATTTGAAAGTCATTTTTCCCCAAGCCTCCTCTTCATTTAAGCGAAAATTCCACTTTCCATCGATCACTTTTCCATCCAAAATACGAATAAAGGATCCATGAGAAAGGAGATTATTTGTGAGTCGAAGATCAAATTCACCCATTTTTACATCCACATCCATTGGATAGGGTTTATTAAAAAACATATTCGCAATCAGATGTGTGGCACCAGTTCCCATGACATTAGTTTTGGCGTTCACTACCACATTCGAAACAGGATACTCTTCCTGTTTTTTGATCAAAATGAATGGTGCGATAGATCCAGTAAGAGCTTCAAAGGAGATTGTCCCCGGAAGCATACTTCTAGGTAAAAATTCTTGGTATTGTACGTTTCCATCCACAAAGATCAAAGAATCAATTTCAACATTGATCGGACTTTTTTGCATCAACTCCTGAGGCATGTCCTTGATTATCCCTTCTTTTAATGGGATTCTTTTGTCACGAAAGACTGCGAGATCCATGCCCTGAAAAAGGATAGAATGCGCCTTCAACCTGTTTTCTTCCAGGTAGGCTTTGAAATCAAAATCCTTTACTTCAATTTTTTCAACGAACCCACTTAACGCATCTGCCTGATAGCCAAGCTTTCTTAAATAATGGTATTTACCACTGATGGGACCGTAACTCACCTTGTCCAAGGTGAGCTGCGATTGAGACAGGCTTATTTTCCCAATTTTGAATAAATTCAAACTATCAGAATCATAAAAAGTATAGTTGGAGATGGAAAGTCCAAGCTCCTTGTTCAATAAGAATTCTGGTTTCAAAGAACCCTGATTGATTAAATCAAAATTCAGGTCATCCAGTGTTAGATTTACATCTTTGAATTTCAGATGGGGAAGCTGACCATCTTGTTTGCTTTGAATTGCAATTGTGCCATGCTCTAGCTTGACATCCTGAAGTAAGACTGATTGTATAAGTCCCAGTCTATTGTTAGACGGAATTTTAGGTTTGTTTGAGCTGCCCGATAGAAACTTTTTGTCATCTATATAGAGAATTAAGTCAGGCTTGCTAATGCGGAGCTGTGTGAGGTTGAGCACACCCGTAAGCTGCATTTCTCGGAGGGTATTATTTTTGATTCCGAGTTCATCCACTTTCAAAGCTACTATCGGAGTTCCTACATGGCCTTTGAGGGAATTGGGAAGAATTTCAAAGTTGGAAAAGATAGTTTCGTCTGACGTATTGTTTACATACACACTGGAGAAATTGATAGAATGAATACTATCAGGAAGATTGTAAGAGAAATCCTCCAGAGTCAGATTTATTTCCTGAAAAAGGCCTGCGATATCTTTTCTGGCATTGGTTGCAGAATCAAGGTTCAAGCCTTTTATAGCCAGATCGAAGTCTGTCTGTATAGACTCCATCCCATCTTTTCCGGTTCTATAGTTTAATTTCAAACTAGAATTATTTGCCTGTATTGTGGAGATAGCTACTTTTCCAATTGATTTGGGAAGAGTGGTTATATTGATGTCATTCTTAAGACTGTCTAGAGAATCTCTGTGAAAATCTGAATTGATATCCAGATTTATACTGCTTCCATCCACTATTAACTTATCCAAGTTTAAAGAATTGTCAAATAGAAAAAACTCTAGGTCTACCCCTAGTAATCTTACACTAGGAAGATTTAGTGATAGTTCAATTTTTTTGGAAATAGAATTGCTGGGAGTGAGACGCAGATTGTCGATGGTGATGGTTTTAGATTTTGAATTGAAACTTATACCATCCGTATCTACATCATAATCGCCTCCTGCTACACTGAAGTTGTATTTTCTTAAAGCCAGATCTATTTCATCAGAGAAAAATGTTCGCTCAGGATCGGGGCTTTGTCCACGTTCAAGATGAAAACCTTTCAGACTCAGAGATAAGCTATCTTCACTCAGAGATATTTCCTTAGCTCCTGCAAAATTCTTATAACTCACCTGACCGTTGCTGAAATTGACAGAGTCTATGTCAATGTATGAGAAATAGGAGGTCAACAAGTCTTCAATTTCTGGCGTGGAATCAATCTGAAGGATGTCAGGATCTTTATTATTTTTCCTATACCTAGTCATTCTGGCCACTGGTGAGGGAACCAAGATTTGGTGGATGATCAATTTTTCATCCATGTAGGCTGCCATTAGATCGATTCCTTCCATGCGGAACTTAGGAATGGAAATATCTAACACAATGGACTTGTCGTATGCATCCAATGCATGGTGAATTGAATCCAAATTCTCTGGGCGTAAGGTGAAGTTATCCACTACCACTCTGGAGTTTTTAGAATCTATCAGCACTTTGTCTGCGGAAAATTCATGAAGGTTGTCACGCAGCTTAAGTCGATATTTGTCTAGGCTCAGCACCATATTTTGTGCTAAGAGTTGATCTCTCACGTTGAACTCCCCAGTGGGTTGTATGAGCACATCTTCCAGCTGCACACTAAAGCGCTCAAAAGCCAAGTCGTCACTACGTACCCCTTCTTCATTTTTGAATTGCACCTCCCCATCTCGCAAATCGAATTTTTGAATAGCAATCTCATCTACAAATCCCTCCAGAAGGTCTTTCACTGAAAGCTCTTTGCCAGATCCTCCATCAGGTCTGGATTTCTCTACACTTCTGAGCTCTGTAACTTCTACTTTAGGGAAATTGACATTCATTTCATCAATCTGAAGTTTGCCTTCATTATACAGCTTTTTAAGGTTGGCCTCGTTCAATGTGAGCTTTGGAAGAGAGATTCGCAAAATATTTTCTGGCTGTTTTTCTTTTAGGGCATCTTCTCTGGGTTCCACCTTTACATTCTCTACTATTATCTCATTGGTAAATGAAGAGACCCTTACCATCTCTCCGCTGATTACATGTACATTATCTGACAGATATAGCTTTGCGTCCTTAATGTCCATGGCCGCATCCTCGCCATAGAAAAATTGATTTTCTCTTTTCAGACTGTCTGCTCCAAGATAAAAATCGATCATCTTGAAATCAAAATTTTTGATTTCTATTCGGTTCTTTAGTGTATCAGCGAAGTCTGAGCTTACAAATTTTCCATCATTCACCGAAAGCTCCTGAATCTCAAATCGTTTTAATAGACCCTGAATTAGATTATTTAGGTCTCCTGAAGCTCCATATTTCTCCTCCCTTACTTTCTCCAATACTTTAAAATCTGGTTCATTAAGAACTACCTCATCTATATTGACATTTGAAGTTTTGAAAGCTTCATTCAATTCCACATTTCCAACCCTTAAGTCTCTTAGGTGCATATCATAATAAGCCTCACTTGGTTGATTCTTATCCGAACTCAATGTGAATTCATGGAGATCTATGATGTTTTCAAGTGAACTGACAAACACTTTTTGAGCATGTACAGAATGTACTCCATCCGGTAAAGGAAGGCTTACGTTTTCCAAGTCAAACTCGAAACCTCTTGCATTGAAAGGAGTTTCCCAGTCGTCTTTGGAAGTCCAATCCAAATCTTTGATAAGAACTTTGGAATTTTCGGCCTGAATTGATTTGTTACTCAAAAAGTTTAGGAAAAATAGATCTGCATGGTTGATTTCAATTTGATCTATAAACACACCAGTGAAACGAAAGGAATCGATGCTTTTTTTAAGCTCTATCTCAAGAGCCTTCACTGGAGAGATGGCTTGATCTTTTCGGATCGGTCGGGCATCTGATTTTAGCTCAGGCATGTCCATTCTGAGATTTGGGTTATCAAATTCTAAATTTCCGACATAAAGGATATTGTCAGAAAAGCTATACCATAGCTTTTTGAGCGCTATTTCATTTAGCGACAATTCAAATAATACTTGATCAGATGAGCCTTGATGTCCTTCTACAGGCCGTAAATTTATTCCGCTAAAAAATACTCCGCGTCGAAATAAAGAAAAATTCACTCTGTTGAATTCTATTACATAGACTTCTTTTGTCGCCTCGTTGATCTTACGCCTTGCCCAATTAGATAAAATTATATTTGAGCCGAAGTAAATGATAAACTCCAAAAAGAGCAATCCAAGAAAAACAAACGTAATCCCACGTAAAATCTTTTTCCGAAAGGGATGTTTAGAATGATTGCCTTGATTCTCTTCTATCATTTACACTTGATTTTTGGCTAAAATAGACATTCTAGGCCAATTATAAATGAAAAAAGCAGCACCGAAGTGCTGCTTTTTGCTGTAGGAGAAGGATTCGAACCTCCACGAGGCAGTTAGGCAATAGTCCGGTTGAATTACGCTTTATGCTATGACCCTCACCCCCGAGACAGGAGGGCTTGTCTGCCAATTTCAACATCCTACATTTTGGTTTAATAGGTTTTGCGAGCCTTATGCTGCAGCAGAACTGTTAGATTCAATATCTTAAATCTTGTCCTGATGTTGCAAATTTATAAAAACCCTTGGTTTATTAAAATTTTGGCAACAAATAAATTATTTTTTTACAGATTTCATAATTATTGTTCGAAGAATATATCATTTTGGAATTTTAATAGCATTTATTTATCTGTTAGTTCGCAATTTGCTAATTGCGTGTAAGTTAGATTTGATCAAAATATTATATGGAAAAAATTCTTCCACGCAAAATATTATTTATGCGCTTTAATTAGTAGGCATAAAAAAAACCACGAAACAAAATTTCATGGTTTTAGTCAATTAACAATAAACCCAAAATAACCTGCTGTAGGAGAAGGATTCGAACCTCCACGAAGTAGTTAGGCAAATTTACGAGCTCGCTAAATGCTTTTTCCTATGATCTTCACCCTCGAGACAGGAGGGCTTGTCTGCCAATTTCAACATCCTACAGTGTTGTGTAATTTCAATGTATTTTGAGCGCTTGCCGTCTGCTTGCTCTGTTACTATGATCCAAATATAGCAGAAGGGTTTATTTTTTGCAAATAATTCAAAGAATAAACTAAAAATTTACAGTATTTTTAATGGAATCGATTGGAAATTGTAGTATCATTAAAATACTCATGAATATCAACTCTATTTTTGATTATTTGCTAATTTAACGTCACATTGATATCGATTTGATGGCCAAATCGATATAATATTGTTTAATCCTCAATAAAATAGAGTTTTTATTGAGGATTTTTTAATAAAGACCTCTATTCAAAGTTAACGTAATTCTCCCATTTCTTAACCACCTCACTCATATCCTGAGGAAGTTCTGCTTCGAAATAAACTTTTTCATTGCTTGTAGGATGAATAAAGCCTAGAGACTTAGCGTGTAATGCTTGTCGAGGAAGCATTTGAAAACAATTATGTACAAATGCCTTGTATTTTGAAAATTGCGTACCCTTTCGGATTTTGTCACCGCCATACGTAGCATCATTAAATAATGGATGACCAAAATATTTCATGTGAGCACGGATCTGGTGTGTTCTACCCGTCTCAAGATTACACTGAATGAGTGTAACATATCGCAGCCGTTGTAAAACTTTCCAGTGTGTGACGGCGTGCTTTCCTTGACTTCCATCTGAGAAAACATCCATTATCTTGCGGTTTTTGGCACTTCTGCCGATATGACCGGTTATGGTCCCCTGCTCTTCTTCAGGTTCTCCCCAAACCAGCGCTACATACGTCCGTTCGATGCTGTGACGGTAGAATTGTGCTGCTAACGCTGTCATCGCTTCCTCAGCTTTAGCAATGACCAACAACCCAGAAGTATCTTTATCGATTCTATGAACCAGCCCTGGACGACCCTCATTCCCTTTCATTTCAGGAAGATTTTGAAAATGATAAACCAGTGCATTCACCAAAGTGCCAGACCAATTACCCTGTGCAGGATGTACGACCATTCCGGATGGCTTATTGACTACCATCAAAGCGTTGTCTTCATACACGATATTCAATGGAATATCCTCTGGTAAAACCTCGGTGTCGCGACGTGGTTTTTCAAATAATACCCGAATATCATCTAGAGGTTTTACCTTGTAACTCCCCTTCGTTACCTGTCCATTCACTTGGATTCCTCCGCTTTCTATTGCATGCTGAATTCTATTTCGCGTTGCAAAAGCAATTTTGTCAGTGAGAAATTTGTCAATCCTGATGGGAGTCTGACCCTTGTCAATTAAAAACTTATAATGTTCGTAAAGTTCTAACTCGTCTTCTTCGAAATCTTCCTCAGGTATAATGCTCATTCTGCAAAAATAGGATTATCCAACTTAACTTTCGTATTCCATTTTCAAAAGCAGATAAAATGCTCATTGCAAACCCTGTTCCTAACCAAGCTCTCACCCATCAATTGCTGACTGAAAAGCAAATTGAACTTAGCGTAAAAAGGCTCGATTTGGTTCATCCGGATGTCTCTGGAAATAAATTTTATAAGCTAAAGTACAATCTTCAAGAGGCTAACAGACAAGGTAAAAGAAGGATTTTAACCTTCGGAGGTGCTTTTTCAAATCATATTTTCTCAACTGCTTCAGCAGCTCAAGTCGAGCAACTAGAAGCGATTGCTGTGATCAGAGGGGAGCGAGTAGAGCCTTTGAATCCTACTCTCGCTTATGCTGAAAAGATGGGAATGAAACTTTATTTTATTTCTAGGGAAGAATATAGAAAGAAGAATACCATCGAAATTTTAACTCAACTTAAAGAGTTATATGGGGATTTTTACCTAATCCCGGAAGGAGGGACCAATGAACTAGCTATTTATGGGACTTCTGAAATACTGACGGAGAATGAAAATCAATTTTCACATATAGGTGTCTCTATTGGCACAGGAGGTACTTTTGCCGGAATTGCTAAAAGCTTAAATTCACCTCAGAAGTTGATAGGATTTTCCTCCTTGAAAGGAGAGTTTATCAGGGATGAAATAGAAGTTATGTTGGCGAAAAATAATAGCTCAACTAGTGGTTCTTATGAGATTATAACGGATTATCATTTTGGGGGATATGCCAAATACAAACCCGAATTGATTGATTTTTTAGGTTGGTTTCATTCCAGCTTTGGAATTATTTTGGATCCTATTTATACAGGGAAAATGGCTTTTGGAATGTGGGACTTGATTAAAAATGATTTTTTCCCAGCCGGATCAAAGCTTCTGATGATACATACCGGTGGGCTTCAAGGAAATGCTGGATTTACAATTAGAACAGGAATTAAGATTCCTGAATAGCGGCAAATTTATGTGTTCTCTCCTCAGCATTTGTAATCTCGCCAAACGTTGGTTGAATGTTAATCCTATATTTTGCGTACGCACTTTTCTGCATCCATACTATATAGGGCGATTCAACTAACTAGGATTTTTGTATAGGTCTGATCTTATCTGAATAAAGATAAACCCTACGATACAGATTTAGAATTATAACTCCTCAATGGAGTCTTTACCTCATTGATAGACCTCAGATTCCACTGTCTTTAAGGGTGAAAAAATCCTCCACCTCCTTAGGATGAATGATCAGAACATTAGCTAAAACCAGCCTTACCAAAGTTTTAGATGCTAGGAACTTTGGGAGGTTAGCAATCTTAGCATATTGATTTAACGTGATTTTTCCGGATTCACCAAGAGCTTTCATCAGGATCTCTTCCTTATTTCTATAGGTAAAGACCATGTCTTTTGGATTTTTGCCTCGTCTCAAAATTTCCCAGACTTCTTTGCTTGCCTGGACTGTGTGGTCAGCTACCCTGATAAATGAGTGTTTGCGATCTTTTTCCTTTAAATAATGTGGTCTGTCAGGACTTAAGGGAATTGAAAATAACGCAACTCCTTTCTTCTCATTGAGCTTTTGTAAATGCACTTTGTACATAAGCCTGGGAAAAATAAGCTCTCGAATCGCTTTTTCCATCACGAAAATCTCCTCCTCTATATAGCGTTGACCGCAAACTGTCCCATCATCATCTACTCCGATCAACAAATCTCCTCCTGCAGTATTAGCAAAGGCGATCATTTCACGGACGATTTTTTCAGGATAAGAAGCTTTCTTTTTGAATTCTATTTTCAATCCTTCTCCCCGTGCAGCGAGTTCTTTAATTTGCTGAAGCGTCATTTCTATACCTCTTTGTCAAATGGATTATTAGTTGCCTACTCCTCTGGAAATCTCCTCTAACCTGGATTTCTGAGATTGCCATTCATCTCTAAGACGCGCTGCTTCCATGAAATTCAGTTCCTTGGCAGCTTTTTCCATCATTTTCTGAGTCTGAATTATTAGCTTTGCGAGTTTGTCTTTGCTGAGATTTTGAACTACAGGATCCGCTGCCATGCTTGCGTCTCCATACTCAGGGCCAGAATAGATTTTGGCATTGCGTTTAGAATCTGCCACTTTAGTTTGCCCCAATATTTTATCATGAGATTTGACTACCGTAGTAGGAGTGATGCCATGCTCAGTGTTATATTCCATTTGAAGTGCTCTTCGTCGCATGGTCTCATCCATCGCAGACTGCATCGAAACGGTGATTTTGTCAGCATACATGATTACTCTTCCTTCCCGATTTCTTGCAGCTCTACCAATTGTTTGCACCAAGCTTCTTTCATTTCTTAGGAAACCTTCCTTGTCCGCATCCAGAATTGCCACAAGCGAAACTTCGGGGAGATCCAATCCTTCCCGAAGTAAATTTACACCCACCAAAACATCAAAAATCCCCAAACGTAACTCCCGCAATATTTCTACCCTATCCAAAGTTTTCACCTCAGAGTGGATATAGCGGGATTTTACTCCTGATCGTTCCAGAAATTTCTGCAGCTCTTCAGCCATTCTTTTTGTTAACGTAGTCACCAAAGTTCTAGCGCCGCTTTTTATCGTTTGATCAATTTCCTCCAAGAGGTCATCTATCTGATTTTGACTTGGCCTGACTTCTATGGTAGGATCCAAAAGACCGGTTGGACGAATTATCTGCTCCACCACCACTCCCTCAGTTTGGCCAAGTTCATAATCGGCAGGAGTAGCAGAGACGTAAATCGTTTGATTGCTCATCTCATGAAACTCCTCAAATTTCAACGGTCTATTGTCCAAGGCTGAAGGAAGGCGGAATCCAAAGTCAACCAAGTTCACTTTTCTGGATCTATCGCCTCCCCACATCGCCCGCACCTGAGGTACAGTAACGTGACTTTCATCAATGACAAGCAGGTAATCTTCGGGAAAATAATCCATCAGACAGAAAGGCCGCTCTCCAGGTTGTCGTCTATCGAAATACCGGGAATAATTTTCCACCCCAGAGCAAAACCCCAACTCACGAATCATCTCCAAGTCAAATTCAGTTCGCTCCTGAAGACGTTTTGCTTCTAGGAATTTCCCTTCTTTTTCGAAGAAATTTACCTGATCCACCATGTCGTGCTGAATCTCATGGATGGCTGTCTGCAGCGTGTCTTTGCCTGTGACAAAAAGATTGGCGGGAAAAATAGAAATGAGTTTTTCATCATTCAGCTTCTTTCCAGTCGCAGGATCTATACGTTGAATTGCCTCAATCTCATCTCCCCAAAAGAAGATTCTGTATCCCCAATCCGCATACGCTACGAAAATATCCACAGTATCTCCCTTTACTCTAAACGTACCGTGGGTGAGGTCAAGCTGTGTTCTGCTATAAAGGATATCCACCAATTTGAAGAGAAGCTGATTCCTGGGAATTCGATCACCTTCTTGCAGTCGGATTACGTTTTTCCCAAACTCAACAGGATTTCCAATACCATAAATACAGGAGACCGACGCCACTACGATCACGTCTCTTCTACCTGTAAGTAGGGAAGAAGTAGCGCTTAGACGAAGTTTTTCAATCTCTTCATTGATCGAGAGATCCTTTTCTATATAGGTTCCCGAACTTGGGATAAAGGCCTCGGGTTGATAATAATCGTAATAGGAGATGAAATATTCTACCGCATTGTCCGGAAAAAACTGTTTGAATTCACCGTAAAGTTGAGCTGCCAGAGTTTTATTGTGACATAAAACCAAGGTCGGCTTTTGTGTTTGCTGGATCAGGTTGGCAATAGTAAATGTCTTACCTGAACCGGTGACACCTAATAAAACCTGAGCGGTATCACCATTGTTAACACCCGCTGTGAGCTGTTCTATCGCTTTGGGTTGATCTCCGGTAGGTTGATAATCTGAAGTAAGTTTAAATTCCATGGGCTTGCTGCGAAAACATCCAACACCATTGCCCTATGCAATAGTTTAGAAAGAAGAGAATTTCTAAGACAGTATCCTTCTGAACTTACCTAGATTGTAATACAGATAGTTGGTACGTAGAATGATAACCAACAAAAGTGGAATGAGGCTTGGGTGAAAGGATTGCCAGCCTAAAATCCAAAAAACTACCGCTGCATCTGCCAAGATCAGAGCGAAAAATAAATAGTGCCTCACCCAGGGTTTCAGTTCCTTTTTAAGGAGTACAATTGCCAAAATCAAATGGCCAGGAAATGCCCAGAGAATATTCCAGTTCCACTTGGTGGATTGGATTTCAGAGTAAAACCAAAGAAAACTAAGGATCAGACCTATAATTCCTAAAATCCCAAACAGTGCAATATCCATACCTACAAAGAGCTTTTTCTTTTTGAACCCTATAAATGTAAAAGAGATAAAAATCACCGCAAGAAGCCAAAATAATAGGTATGGATTGAATAGACCAAACGATTGCTCCGGTGGTTCAAAGCTTAAAATACTTCTGCTTTCGCTGACTAAGGAACGGGTAGGACCGTCGCCTTCTATTTCAGCCCTTGCAAATGCCTGTTCCATATACACAGGTAGAAATTGTTCCTCACCAGGTGTGGCATCACGATCTAATCTCGAGCCTAGGGCAATGTCAATTCCCAAGTCAGACCAAGGCATATACAATACCATTTCGTCTATCAACTCCCGAAAAGTCTTGTCAACGGCTTCTTGTTTTTCATCATGCCAGATCAATTCATCTCCCAATACATTTTCAATCACATCTCGAATCCTCGTGGCACAGTTGTCGAAGAAAAAATCATAGCGATAATTGCGGTTTTCAGGTAAATAATTGAGGTCAAGGAAATTTACCAATTCACTTTTTTGGGAATCATTGAGAGATAGAACCTGCTCTCTCACACTTCTATTATAATAATTGTATTCAGCCAGAAATCTGTCAAAAGTGCTTACCGAGAGGGAATAATCCAGTCTACCTCCAGCAAAATTAAGCACAAAATTAGGTGCATCGAAGTCGAAGGTGCCATAGCCATAAACCACATCTTTGCCCGTGTCTTGGTCTATCACCCGAATGCCACTATGTCCGAAGGAACTATAGATCTGATCTCCCGGATCGCAGGTTAGCAAACTAACATGATAGTTTTGCGCCTGAATTGGGGTTAAAATGGTGACAGTCAGTAAAAAAAATAATAGAGAAAGGGTTTTATTTAAATTCATTTCACTAAATTAATAAAGTACTTTTTCTAATACTTTTTAAGATGAAACATATTGGTGTTTTGTTGGCGTACGAGCCATTTTTTAAAAGTTAAATATACTTGATATTCTTGGCTCTAGCACTTTGTTGCCTTTTCACTCCAGGGAAATCGCTTTTAGATTATGAGGATTTTTTCCCTGTACTTATCATCAAGTGCGCAGAGCAACATCTTGGACCGTTTACTCTTTTTCGTTGAGCTCTCCAGATCAATCAGCTGAAGTGCCATTTTGGTAATCATGTTGTAGTTGAG
>Ga0307486_1000808_pt1 | contig 26480 bp, 22 predicted proteins | sample CBIW02metaG_FD_203663 | JGI IMG/M metagenome (GOLD analysis project Ga0307486, IMG submission 203663) | Sea-ice brine microbial communities from Beaufort Sea near Barrow, Alaska, United States - CBIW 0.2 | ecosystem: Environmental > Aquatic > Marine > Coastal | place: USA: Alaska | collected...
CTTTCGTGACGCTCGCCGGGATTCATCCGCCAGTCCCACAACTCCACCACATCGGGAAACGGCGTGCTCACGAGCAGTACGCCGCGGCCACCGTGTTCTCCGGTCCACAGTTCTGCGCCGTCTCCCGCGCGAGTGATATTCACCAAGCGTGACGATGGTGGCTCAACGAGCTCGGATAGGGCGATTCCGAGAGCGTCGCTCACGCCCAGCAGCGTGCCAATGCTGGGGTTCGCTTCGCCTTGTTCAATATTCACCAGTTGGCGGCGGCTGACGCCGGCTGTCTCCGCGAGGTGATCAAGTGTCCACTCACGCGCTAGCCGCTTCCGGCGGATTCGCGCGCCGATGGTCGAGGCGAGAGTAACTGTATCCGCGTGCATGAGTGTTCCTAGGGTTCTGTTTGAGCTGAGCGGTCGGGCAGCTCCTGTGGGCCGGTAGTCACAGCGCGAGGTTGCCGACGGACATGGCTTCGCCAAACGCGTCGCTCTGGCTAAACTTTCGGGTCATCACAAGAATCAGTATATGCACTTTTAGTGCATTTCAATGCACTAACAGTTTCGTTGCAAGACCACGGGGCTCAAGAGCCGCGGGCCCACTACCGGGGTCCCTACCCCAAGAATGGCGCGCTCTTCCGCACCACGTCTATGAACCGTTCCCATTGGTCGAGCACTTCCGAAGCGTCCCACAGGTCGAACCGCCAAGGACCTAAGCTGCCAGCATGGCGGACAGCATGAGCGGGGTCGATACGTGCCGATCCGACCAAGATCGGTTGTTAGTCAGCGCGCTCATCGCCTGCCTCTCAGTGACCGGTCTGGTCATCATCTGCGAATTGACGAGCCGACTCCAGGAAACTCCAGGCCCACCATGAGTATGAAGATGACCCAGTATGTGCGCCTATCCGACGAATCGATGATTCGTCTCGATATGGATCGTGGTGTGACCTCGCTCAAGCACGGTCATACCGGGCCTATGTCCTGGAAACGCTCCGCGGCCGATGTGATCGCAGAAGTTCTCACAATGGTGCAAGCGGATGAGGCAGCAAAACCCGATTCCCTTCCGTGGGAAGAATATGCGGAGGCCGCACGGCTGAGGGGGGAATCTCGGTTGACGCCACGGCGCTGCACGATCTTCCGCACACGGTGCTGCTGTCGGACGAACTCGCCACGGTCTACGAATTCTGATCGACGACGGCCTACACGGAGCCAATACTCCCGGTCCTGAAATCTGGCGTCCCGCAAGCGGGACCTCCTACGGGAATGGCCCCACGGAGACTGGCCTCAGTGGCCCGCGCCGATCGGAAAGTCACGTTTGCCCCGTCCGTAAGAGAATCCCGCTCACCTAGCTCATACGCCACAACCATTCTTAGCTGACGAGATCTTCGACACCCGTTATCTCCGCGTCACGTTGGACATTGAGTGACTCGCGCAGATGTGCCACACGCACCACTCAAAACAGCAGGCGGCACCCCCCGCCGAGTGGATCCAGGATTCCTGCCGTCGTCCTCTCCCCCGTGATTCCTACGTCATGCGAGTGCACTGTCAGCCCCGCAGTTATTCTGCGCAATTGAAGGCTGACCTCCAAGCGACCGAGACCCATCGGCGTTGGCGAGGCGACGGTGGTGGCGATGGCGTCCACGGGGCAGAGGCATCCCTAAAGAAGGGGTCTGGCAGGCCCCTGGTCAGCAGCCACCGAATCGCGATTCGCCCGCATCTGTCTGATAATCGGCAGCGAAGGGGATTCCCCGGTCGTGTGCATCCTCAGCGCATAGTGCGCTGCATGGCATCAAGAAGTTCATCTGAAACGCGGCCTAAAGGCTGCGGAACCCGGCTTGTCATTCCCTCCTGCGCCACAATCTGCTCTTTTCCGTTCGGGGAGCCCACGTCACACCCACAGGATCCGCCCCGCGTGACCGATGCCAAGGGTGCCTGTTGTTGCCCTGCGCCCACGAAGCGGCGGCTCCGTCTAATCGACGCAGCAGTGGTCGTCGGATCTGAGGCCCTTGGGACTGGGCTCGCGATGTCACAGGCTCCAACAGCTCCACTCCGTGATTCCGGTACTCGCAGGTAGGAAACCAGTTCCTGCGGCCAGACCGCGACAAACTCAGCCCCAGCGGCCATCAACTTCGATCCGGAATGCATTCCCCAGCTGACACCGACCGCGCGGACATCTGCGGCAAGGGCCGCTTCGACGTCACCCACCGTGTCTGTGACGAGAACAGTCTGGTTCTCGGCCAGAGCAACACTTTCAGCGCCTTCATCGTATGAAGCCGAGCATCGTCGGCCGGTGCCTTGTGCCGCGTCGGCAACAAACCGACGAATGCCCAGCGTCTTGTCTGGCTCCACGTCGCCACCGAAGACGTGAGCAAAACAGAATTCAACAGCGTTTGCGGTCAGTAGGCGTCGAATCACGGAGGTGTGGTTTGACGAGAGGACCGCAAGGGTGGAGCCCGAAGCGAGTGCATGAATGACGTCGACCATCCCGGGTATCATTTCCGGAGAATAGTCGCTTCCCAGCTTGGTCATGAAGGATGCAATCGCTGCATCTGCCTTCGCTTCGCTGTCGCAGAGCTGCCTCATCCGCTCAAAAAGGTTCCCTTTCAGAAGCGCGAAGTACTTGTCCTCATCATCGACACCGAGATTGAATTCAGAGTTAACTTGTCGGAATACCGCCCAAGACGCCACCCTGGTCTGGACGAGGGTCCCATCCAGATCGAAGATGACGTGGCTAGCAGGCCGTGACTGCAACATCAGCTACAGCCGCGTATACATGGCAGTAAGGCTCTGCGGTCCGATGAAATCCTGGATTTCACCCCAACCGTGGAGTTCGCCACACCGCCACTCCGCCAGAACATTGAACCCAACCGTTCCCGGTCCCGCTTGCCAAGGGAAACTTGTGCGGCCGGCCCCACTGAGGTTCCATGTGCGTCCCCGACCGTCCACTACTTCGATCTCCACGCTCTTCGCGTAGTACCCCTCGCGCACCGTTCTGCTGTGGCCTGCAGCGAGGCCGATAACCTCGCCGTGGTCGAGCACATATCCATGCACAACTGAGCCGTCGGTAACGGCATCCGGACCACCAGTGTGATCGAGATCGAAAATCGCGTGAATGGCGAAATCGTGCGAGAAATGTGCGTGCAACCAACTCATATTGTGGTCTTGGTGTTCGGCTCGCAAACCCCAGCTGTGGTCCATCGTAGAAACGCAGTTGATCGGGTAGGCAGTGCCGTTGAAGGTGAGCTCGCCCTCGTAGTGCCCTGTCTGGTCGAAGTGCCCCTTATACGCTTCACCCCAGGCGAAAGTCTCCTGTCCTTGCTGCGCGGCGACTATAGGGTCCTGGTCAGGATCAGAGATATCGAAGGCGTCGCCGAGGGCCGTGTATCGGAACTTCATCGAGACATTCTTGCCATTGTCGAATTCAACGTCCCAGACTCGGTTGGGTTCCGGTGACGACACCTTGAGGCCGTTATTCAACGTGTAATTCCGAAGATTCGCCGGTTGTGGAATGGGCAGGTGGTGCTGGGGATCCCAGTAGTCTGCCTCCCACGGCTTGTCGACGAAACGAGAGTTGATCGCCACAGTAGAGATCACGACGCCGACGTTCGGCCGAAAGAGCGCGTAGACGCCGACGTTGAGGGGTACCTCCGGTATGTAGAAGCCGAAGAAATTTGTCTCGGCCCAAGTAGGATCAGCGCTCGTCGGCGTATGGAAGTCGGCATCTTCAGGTGTGATCACGGCATGTCTCCTCATTGAGTGTCTTCAATCACTTTCGCGTCCGCCGGCATGACCCGGTATGGCACGCCCGGATAGCCAAAGCGGGTGACGCTATCTCTGAAGGATAAAGCACACGTAGTGGCGCAGCGGCTTACTTGATGAAGGCAGCGCAACACGATGGAGTGCCGAGCCGGTACTCCGATCCATCACGATAGGAGTGATTCATATGCGACTCGGAACAGTCGTTGGACAGGTTGTTTCATCAGCCAAAGAGCCAACACTTGCCGGTTTCACGCTCCTACTCATTGAGGATATGGCCAGCCCCGCTGAAGGCGGAGGCTCGGTCTACGTGGCGATTGATCTGGTGGGCGCGGGCGACGGCGAAGTCGTTCTCGTGACCACGGGTAGCGCAGCGCGTGTCAGCCAGGCCGCCGGCCAGGCGCCCGTCGATTGTGCGGTGGTGGCGATTGCCGACACCGTCATTCGACGTGGCGACATCACGTATAGCAAGTAACGATTCTCGGAGGAATGACATGGCCGAAATACAGACCGGTGGAACGCGCAGTGCGGGCGCTCTTGGCTTGATCGAAACGAAGGGACTTGTCGGCGCCATCGAAGCAGCCGATGCCATGGTCAAAGCAGCCAATGTGCGCGTGCTGGGGCACAAGGAAATCGGCGGAGGTCTTGTGACCATCCTGATTCGCGGTGATGTCGGCGCGGTGAAAGCCGCAACCGATGCCGGAGCAGTCGCTGCCGGCAAGGCCGGAGAAGTTATCTCGGTGCACGTGATTCCACGCCCGCACGAAGAAACGGAAGAAATACTCCTCGCCTTGGTCCGACCCAAGGGGTAGCACCTCGTTTGCCGATTCACGATGCTTCCCTCGATCTCGCCGGAGGCACGCAGGGGAATGACCTATTGGAGAGGAAAACACGGTGACACTCATACTTGATGCGGATCTCGCCGCGCTCGCAGATGTGCGCGCTAAAGCCGATGCCGGAAGCAGGGCCGCCCGGGAGATCGAGAATGCTGATCAGGACTGGCTCGACCACCTCATCAGGGCCATGGCCGCAGCCGGCTATGCCGCAGCCGAAGAACTCGCGCGGCTGGCGGTCGACGAGACGGGCTACGGCGTATACGAGGACAAGATCGTCAAGAACCGCTTCAACACAGGGTTTGTCGCCGATTGGATGCTCGAGCGTCGTGCCGTCGGGGTCCTCTGGGTCGACGAGGAGCACAAGGTGACTGCCATCGGGTCACCGATGGGCCTGATCGCCGCCATTATTCCGGTGACTAATCCAACGGCAACGATCCTGTTCAAGTCGCTCGCAGCGGTGAAGGCCGGAAATGCAATCGTGCACGCTCCGCATCCTCGTGCGGCTCGCTGCTCGAACCTCGCAGCCGAAATCATGGCGGAGGCGGCGGTAAAAGCGGGCGCGCCAGAAGGCCTGATCTCCTGCCTGACGAATCCGACCCTGGAAGCCACCCAGGCGCTCATGAAGCACCGTGCCGTGCGCCTGGTGATGGCTACCGGTGGTCCGGCTATGGTGGCGGCGGCCTACTCAAGTGGCAAGCCGACCATTGCCGTGGGCGCTGGAAACGTTCCTGCTTACGTCGATTCCAGTGTCGAAAACGCCGAGGAAGCCGCCACCATGATCGTCGCCTCCAAATCTTTCGACAATGGGACTGCATGCGTCGCGGAGCAGTCAGTCGTTGTCGCGGATTCGGTCGCCGCCGAGTTCCTCCGCCACTTCGAGGCGCAGGGCGCGGCCTGGATGACTGCCGATCAGCAGAAATCTCTCACCGCAACGCTTTTCGATGAACGCGGCGCCCTACGTCCTGACACCGTTGGGCAATCCGCCTCGAGACTTGCAGAAATGTCCAGTTTTGCAGTTCCTCGCGGCACCAAAGTGCTGGCAGCAGAATTATCGCGAGTCGGGCCGGATGAACCCTTATCGCGGGAAATCCTCGGACCAGTCCTTTCCGTTTACCGCGCCGCTGACAGCGACGCCGGATGGACGCGGTGCCGCGAGATTCTGGCGTTCGGTGGCGAGGGCCACACCGTGGCCGTGCATGCTTCGGATCCTGGTGTGATTGCACGCTTCGGTGCGCTCCCGGCTGGCCGGATTGTGATAAACACACCCGCACTTTTCGGCGGGATGGGCTACTCGGCCGAGGTCGACCCGTCTTTTCAACTCGGCACGGGAACTTGGAGCGGTTCGATCTGCTCCGACAATGTGACTCCGCTGCATCTGGTCAATATCAAGCGAGTGGCCCACCAAGTTCGACCATGGCGCGGGGTTTACGCGTGATCGCCCCGACGATGCCCGCCGGAGCATCGGCGGTGAGACCGTCAGCAGTCGAGTCGCTGGAGCTCGCGGCGAGTGTATATCGGTCGGCGCGAGCTGGGTGGGAAGGCCCACTCAGCGCCGGAATCGACCTCGGCACTGCGACGTGCGTGATTGCGGTGTTAGACGCTACAGGCCGGGCAGTCTGGCTGGATTCACGTGCAACGGAGGCAGTTCGTGACGGCGTGGTTGTCGACTACTGGGGAGCTCGGGATGCCACAGCGTCGCTCAAAGCCGATGCGGAAACGGCACTCGGAATTCAGCTCTCACGAGCCTCGACTGCTTTTCCTCCCGGAATCGGCGTCAGTGACAGCCGGGCCTGCCAATACGTGCTTGAAGCGGCAGGGTTTGACGACGTCATGCTGCTTGATGAGGTATCGGCTGCAAATGAGACGCTCGGAATTGTGGACGGGGTCGTAGTCGACGTCGGCGGAGGGTCGACGGGCGTGGGAGTTCTCCGGGGCGGAATTCTCACGTCACTGGATGACAAGCCTGGCGGAGGCCACCACCTCGACCTCATCCTCGCGGGGGCTCTCGGGATACCGCTGGCAGAAGCCGAGGAACTCAAGAGGAATCACCCCGCGGGCTACCTGGGGATTCTTCGCCCTGGAATCGAGCGGATCGCGGAATCAATCCGCTCCCTCAGCGTCGGGTCCGAAGAACTTGACGTGCACCTCGCAGGAGGAGCCCTGATGATCGACGGCGCCGACAAGATCATCGGGGACTACCTCGGTCGATCCGTGCGCTCCTATCCCCACGCCCTATACATCACACCACTTGGAATCGCGAGGCACGCATCATGAGCACCCCGTCACTACGTACCTATGCTTTCCTCGATCGAATGCAACCGCAGTGTGCGGCCCACGTGGCAGCTACAAGTCCCGGCGACGTTCCGCTCGCCGGAATGGCAGAGTTGTTCATCGAGCTGGCCCCGGGTAATGAGGTCTTCCGCGCTGCGGATATTGCACTCAAAGCAGCAGGCGTGCGGCCGGCCTTGCAGATAATCGAGCGCGAATTTGGGCTCCTGGAGATCCACTCCGAGCAACAGGCGGAAGTTCTCGCGGCTGGGCAGGCCGTGCTCGACGAACTCGGCCTCAAGGTTGAGGACAGGATCAAACCCCGCATCGAGTCGACCCAGTTCATCACCAACGTGCACCCGTATCAGGCACAATTGCTCAACAAGTGGCGCAAAGGATCGTTGCTCATGCCGGGGTCGAGTCTATTTGTCATGGAGGTCGCCCCGGCAGCGTATGTCACCCTGGCCGCGAACGAGGCGGAAAAAGCGGCGGACATAAACGTCGTCGAAATCAGGGCCGTCGGGCGCTTCGGCCGGATGTTCCTCTCCGGCACAGAATCCGATGTCCAGACGGCCCGAGAAGCGGCTGTCGCCGCGCTGGAGGGTCTCAGCGGAGTGGAAGAGGCCCGACGATGACCGTCTTCGGCATCGCCGCGATCGATGAAGCCTTTTCGGCAGCAAATGGCGGTCAAGCACGGCTTGTCGTCGCGAAGGGCGACCTGGTGACGCCACTGGCGCGGGAACAGGCGAAGGATGCGGGCGTCGAGATTGTCATTGTGGAATCGAGGGTCGGCCGCGAATCTGAAGCGCGGCACGAGCCGCAGAGGCAGGATCGACTCCCCCGTCCTGCGTTGCGGGGGTCCAGCCTTGGTGCGGAGGCGCCGCCGTTGCCTAGCCCTCCCTCACCCGCGTTCTACCGGCGCGGCGCACCCGTCGAGCCGATAAAGCTCCCCCGCGGATCATCCTCGGCGAGATCAAGGGCACCGTCTTCTGCACCCATAGCCAGGATTGAAAGAGTCGTCGTGGTGGGCGCCGGCCATGTTGGCACCATCACGGCGATGCGACTAGCGGAATCCGATCTCATCGATGAAATCGTCTTAGTCGACGTCGCAGACGGTCTCGCTGAGGGGATGGCGCTGGATATTAGCCACTCGGCGAGCCTCCTCGGCTTCACAACCTCGATGCGAGGTGAGCGAACAATCGAGACGGCCGGTCAAGCGGCCTACACAGTGATCACGGCCGGCAAAGCCAGACAACCGGGGATGAGTAGGGGGGATCTTGCCACCACCAATGCGGCGATCGTCGGTTCGCTCGCCCGTGAAATCGCACGAATATCGCCTGCCGGCGTCATCCTCGTCGTCACGAACCCGCTCGACGAGATGACCGAACATGCCTGGCGGGTATCCGGCCTTCCGTCCAGTCGAGTCATCGGCATGGCGGGAGTGCTGGATACGGCCAGGTTTGCCAGCCTCGTTGGTCAAACTGGAATCGCACGCGCCGATGAGGTTCACGGATTGGCATTGGGCAGTCACGGCCACGAGATGGTGATTCCGAAATCCCTCGCGCAGGCGAATGGAAAGCCCCTCGCGGAGCACGTCGACACAAGCACACTCGACACCATAATCATGCGAACACGAGATTCCGGTGCCGAGGTTGTCGGCCTCCTCAAGTCCGGAAGCGCGTTCATCACACCCGGTTTGTCGGCGGCTCAGATGGTGATTAAGATGATCCGAGAAGACGACAGCATCATCTCGGCGACCGTTCGCCCATCTGGAGAGTACGGAATCGACGGCACCTACATTGGTCTGCCAGTGCGCCTGGGCCAGAACGGGCTCAGGTCAATCCTGGAAGTCGAACTCGCCCCGAATGAGCTGCAGGCTCTTAGCGTGGCCGCAGCCAAACTCACCGACCGCATGCTCGCCGATTCAACTTCACAAACCAGCGCATGAACAAGACACAGATGAAGGCCGTCGTTTTCACCGGCCGCGAACAGGTCAGAATCGAACTGGTTCCGGCGGCCAAACTGATCGATCCCGATGATGTCCTGGTACGCATCACCCGATCTGCCATTTGCGGCACCGACCTCGGTCTCCTTAGACACTCGCACGACCTCGCCCTCGGCACCATCCTGGGGCACGAATACGCCGGCGTCATAGAAGCCATCGGCCCCGGCGTCCGAGGTTTTCGGCCGGGCGATCGCGTGGCAGGCTCCGATTTCGTCGCCTGCGGACGCTGCTGGTGGTGCCGCCGCGGTGACCATTGGGAGTGCCCGGACCGAGCATTCTTCGGAACCGGTACCATCTTCGGCCCTGCGCTCAACGGCGCACAGGCCGAATTCCTCCGCGTCCCGCACGGAGATGTAGTGCTGCAGCGGCTGCCGGACTCGGTCTCCGATGACGTAGGCGTGTTTCTCGGGGATGTGCTTGCCACCGGCTACGCCGCCATCAGCCGAGCGGAAATCCTCCCCGGAGACACCGTTGCTGTTATCGGCGGCGGCCCCGTGGGGCAGCTGACGAGTCTGATGGCACAGGCACGAGGCGCCGGACCCGTCGTGCTGGTGGAACCCGTTGAGTCCAGACGAGCGAGAGCATCCGCTCTCGGCTCCATCGCCGTCGCGCCCGAAGATGCGCGGGCGCTCCTTGACAGCCTCACCGATGGGCGCGGCGCCGATGCTGTGATCGACGCAGTTGGCGGTGCTATCGGACTCGACTCCTCCTTCGCCTTGACCCGCCGACGCGGAACAGTGGTTTCTATCGGAGTGCATCACCAGCCGAGCTGGCCACTCCCCGTTCAGCGTGCCTTCGATGATGAACTCACTCTCCGATTCGCAATTGGCGACTCCATGCGTGATCGGGACCAAGTCACCGCGCTGGTCGCCAGTGGACTGCTCGACCCGATGCCCGTTGTGACCCGCGTGGTTCCATTCGACGATGCCGTTGAGGCCTATGCCGAGCTCCTGGCACAGCGAGCGTTGAAAATCACCCTCGCCCTGTAACCTTGAATTGCTAGGAGGTCAATGGTGACCCTGACAGAAGTACCCCTGAGCGCTCCCAGTGGCGCATCTGAAACGATCTCCCTCGATGACCCCTGCTTTCCGGCCGGAGATCTACAAGCCCTCACGGCACACAATTACGGCAGTTCCGCACAGGCAATCGCCGCGGTGTGGGCAGTCCTTGAGGGCCTCGACCGAGACTGTTACAGCATCCTGCGTCTCGACTCAGACCGCTGGACGGTTGTGTCGCCTTTAGCAGCCCCGGACCTGACCCCGGCCCTCGGCGTGCACAACGACAGGCAGAGCCCCTATAGCGTTGCCCTAGCCGGCCGAGTCGCGATTGTAGTCCGCGTGTCAGATGTCCCGCCTGCGGGTATCGATATGTCTGCCCTTCGTCAGGTCGCCAACTGGCTGGGGATGACCATCACGATAGAGGACGCGGTGACTCTCGTGAAGATGGCCGATGACGAAGCGGCTGTGCAACGGCTCGTCGCATCCGAGATCCTCACTGTTCGTGACCTCGACCAGGTTCTGCTCTCAATCTCCACCCAGACTCTCCGCCTGCTCGATGCCGATATCTGCGGAGTTCTTCTGAGAGACGGCGATCTGATTCAGATGCGCTCCTCAGTCGGCCACCGCATTGTCGAAACGGCTAACCTGCGAATGGAACGCGGTCAGGGGGTGGCCGGAATGGTGTTCGAGACAGGTGAAATCCGGAAAGTTGACAGCTATCTGACTGACCAGACGATAAGTGACGACTTCCTGTCTCTTGCGGAGCAGGAAGCGACGCGGTCGGCTCTTGCCGTGCCCCTAAGGGCACATGGCGACCTCATCGGAGTGCTTGAGGTGTGGAGACGACGTGACTCGTTCTTCACAGACTCCGACGTCAGGCGCATGGTCTCCCTCGCCGATCTGGCGACTATGGCCATCGAGAACGCCAGACTCTACGATGACCAGCGCGCAATGGTTCACGAACTCCGTGAGACCCACGATGCGATGGAGCACCAGGTCAGTTTGTTGCGTCGGTCTTCCAGACTTCAGAACTCGCTGCTTCGGGTCATTCTGGAGGGTTCAGGCGCCTACGGCGGCATCGTCAAGACGGTTGCCCGCGAACTACGCTGCACGGTGGCATTCTCTACGACCGACGGACACATCAATTCGGTGGAACCCGCAGGTTCTTGCGTAGGAGAGATTGAGACGGAGATCGCCCAGCTCTCGCGCAGCCTGCGTTCAGCTCACGCACCCTTTCGGCGCGAGCTGCCATCTGGCCGACGATGGTGGACGCATCCGATCTTTGTCGCAGATAACGAGATCGGAATGGTGAGCCTCATCGGCGGTCTCGAAGCAGACGAAGCGATGGAGATCGCTGCCGGCCAAGCCGCGATGGCCTGCTCGCTTGCGTACCTCGAGCAGCGAGCCGCGAGCCAGGCCAGAAACGCCGCATTCGATCAAATCGTTTGGGATCTCGTGGACGGCCCCGTTGAGCACCGCATGGCTGCTTTGGGACGAGCTCAGGAAATGGGAATCCAACTTTCTTCGCCGCATCGGGTAATCCATGGCGCTTTCGCCAACCTCGCAGAGCTGGCAAAGGAGCAGGAATGGGACACCGCGACGATCGACCGTTCGAAACGGATAGTTGTCCGCGCGTTGAAGGCATCGGCTTCTGGGCATGCCCTAAGACTCGTCAGCCTTCGCGGCGACTGGATTGTGGCAGTCGCCGAAAGCGATGGACGAACGGAGGCACGAGACATCATGACAAACCTCACGCGGGCCGCGAGGGAAAGCCTTCCAGATGTTCAGATTTTTTGGGGCATGAGTGGTACCCGTACGAAACCACTTGAGTATCCTTCGGCTTTCCGAGAGGCGCAGACTGCTCTGAGCGGAGCTCGCCGGCTACGGACGGGCGCATTCTCCCTCTACGACGAATTGGGTATTGTGCGCCTACTGTTAGGGCCCACCGGCGAAAGTCCCGATCTCCAGCGATTCATCGATGACGTCACAGCGCCCCTGCGAGAATACGACCGCCAACACGACGGCTCACTTCTACTAACGCTTCGGGCCTTCTTCGACAGCGACTGTTCCCAGAAGCGAGCGGCCGAAATGCTGTTCGTGCATCCCAAAACGCTTCGGTACCGTCTCGACCAGATCGCCGAGTTGTCGGGACTGGACCTTGCAGTCCACGCCGACCGTATGCGAGCTGACCTTGCCCTTCGCCTTCTAGAGGTATCCCTCAGCAACTCGGGGGACTAAGAGTTCGCGTGTACCGGCTTCGCAGAGATCGCCTTGCCCAGTGCGAGACGCGCGGGGGCAACTTCGTCCGAGTCCACTGCGAATCGTCGGAATCCCTTGCGATACAACGCCGCCATCAGGCCTTCGGATACTGCGCCGGAGACGCGGATGCCTACCCTAACGCCGTCCTTCTGCCCGATGATTCGGGCGACCGCGTCGAGAAGCGGCTCAACCGACGAGTCGATCGACTCCCGCGGGTTGACGCTGATAAGGCCGCGCGAGCTGTAGCGGTCGAGGGGTTCCCTGGTGAGGAGGTGTTCCGCGGGCAGGCCGAACATGGCCGCCTGCAGTAACCGCAGTTCTACCCACACGATTTCGATCTCTTGGCCAAGCTCTTCCGCGCTAAGGGCGCCCCGAGGGCTGGTGATGTACAGCCCCAGATCAAGGCGCGCAGGGGCGTCCAGCTCGTCCCTGATCCGCCGGAGCGCCCGGGCCTCCGCAGGATCGGAGATGTTGCGGACGGAAAGGTTGACCCGCGAACTCGATCCCAAGGCCGTCAATGCGCGCGCGATGCCGCGAAGCTGCGCTCGGATTAATTCGATCGATCCCAAAGGCATGGCGAGGTGCGGGTACTCTACGGCGATGGTGGTGGAATCTACGACGTCCGAGATTTCATCGATCAAGAAGTCAATGGCCCTGATGCCGAACTCCATTTCCCCGGCTGCGGCAAACAGGGGCGTGAATTGCTCTGCGAGCACATCTTCCAAAACGGCAAAGCTGCTTGCCTCGTCTTGGGGCACGCGCAGGGACGCCAAAACCTCTGAAAAACGAGGACTCGTGGCCAGAACGTCCGCCGCCGCGGCAACCACCCCGGTCAAACCGGACTGCCGCGCTTGTGCAACCTGCTCCACAGTCGTGGCACGCGCATGCACGTCGACCGACGAGAGTCGAGACGACAGTCCGAGCAGCCTCTCCAACTGGTCGTCGGCCGCCGCCGGCCGGGTCAGGGTCAGCCGTCCGGCAAAAACCTCTCCCGTTGTTCCATCCAGGGAGATCGGATCCCCTTCGTGGATAACGAGGTCACCAACGCACAAAGCCGCCTGATTCGGGTCGATACTGATGTCGGAACAGCCAACCACGCTGGACTTTCCCAATGCCCGGGCAACAACCGCCGCGTGGCTGGTGGCGCCGCCGGTCGCTGTCACGATTCCATCTGCCGCGATCATTCCATGGAGGTCCGTCGGGCTGGTGATCTGGCGTGCAAGGATGACGCGAACCCCCGTCTTTGCCAGGGCCTCCGCCCGGTCCGGGTCAAGGCACAACACGCCACTAACCTGACCGGGCGAGGCACCAATACCCGCCGCTATCAGACGCCCCTGGTCCCGTGCATCCTGGACCTCAGCTGGATCGAAGCCTGGTCGTTGAACCTGACGGACCTGATCAACAGACAGCATATGAAGCACGGCGAAGTCAGAGGTAGATCCTTCGTCCAGGAAATCGGTCGCGATTCGGATCGCCGCCGGCGCGGTCCTCTTCGCACTGCGTACCTGCAGGAAATAGAGGACTCCCTGCTCGACGGTGAACTCGATATCGAGCACATCCTGATTCAGCGTCTCCAGCCGCGCCACGGTGGACTTCAGGTCCGCGAAAGCCTCAGGAAGGATCTCGCAAAGAGCCGCGATCGGATCGGGCGTCCGGATACCTGCCACGACGTCCTCACCTTGGCTTGCCGCGAGGAATTCGCCGAACAGTCCTGGCTCCCCTGTAACCGGGTCGCGGCTGAAAACAACGCCCGACCCGGAACGCGAATCGAGGTTGCCGAACACCATCGACTGCACGACAACAGCAGTGCCCATCTCGTGCGATATGCGATGAAGTTCGCGATAGGTGATCGCGCGCCGGGTGTTCCATGATCTGAAGACCGCTTCAATGGCTCGGAGGAGCTGCTCCTTGGGCTCGTTGGGAACCGTCTCCTCGCCCATGTCGGCGAGTCTGGCCTGACAATAGCCCCAGACCGTGTCGTACACCTTGGCCGGGTCAGTGTCCTCACCCAGGCGCTCGAGAATGCCGTCGAGCTCCGAACGGTTCGGTACATCGAGGGCATCAAGCACGATTTCCGCGTACATCGCATGGAACCGAAATAGCACATCGGCCATGAACCGAGTGTCATTTGTCATCGCCGCCAGAGCGATCGCCGCGGGCCTGTTGAGGCCGAGATTGAGGACGGTGTCCATCATGCCCGGCATTGACACCGGAGCTCCGGATCGCACCGAGAGCAGGAGCGGAGTCGGTCCGGCTCCAAAGGTTTTGCCGGATTGCGCTTCCAGTTCGGCGAGCCGCAGGAGAACCTCATCGATCAATCCGGTTGGCAATGAACCGTTCGCGAGATACGCGTGGCAGCAGGCAGTCGAGAGCACATACCCGGGCGGCACTCTGAGCCCATTCCGGGTCATCGTCACGAGGCCGGCGCCCTTGCCGCCCAGAACGGCCTTGTCGTCGGTGGTCGCATCGTCAAAGCTCGATGTGAGCACGAACGTAGGCGGTGTCGGAGTTGCGAACGCTTGAGCCATAGTAGTCACTCGCTTCTCTCGCGGCCGAGGGTCCGCAGCAGGTCTTCATGGAACTCAAACCAGATGTTGTGGACGGATTCAAGCGTGGGCGATGAGACAAATTCCAACTCGCCAGCGTCCACCAATTTGTTGGCGCGGGTGAACCGCACCGCGTACCGGCCGAATCGGGATTCCCGATCGCTCAGTACCGTAATGAGTTGAACGAGTCGTGCCACAAGCTTCTCGAGTCGGCCGAGTACCTTGCTGTCGTACTCGGAATCCTGATGGTCATTTGTGATCTTCCGGCCCGCGACCTCGACCTGCTGCCAGGATGAAATGGCCACGAGGAAGAGTCCATTGACGACCTCGAACTTGGTGGCCATTTCAAGTACCGCGGGGTCGGTACGCAACGCTGCATACCTCACGGCCGAAGTCGCCACGAGTGCAGGGACGGCGTCGTCTGTTGGCAGGGTCTGAGCGCCGATCGTCGCCGCGAGACCCTGCGTTTCAAGGGTCGCGACTGCGTCTAACGTCTCGTTCAGCGGAACGCCTGAAGCGTCAGCGATTGCCTGTGCGTTAGCCATCTTCTTGAGGGCGATCGTATTGAGCACGTCATAGTGAGTGGTGTTGAGCAGAGTATTTGTCATGTGCATTCTCCGAAGCGTCGAAAGCGGGGGTGGCTGCCTGAACACAGCTACCCCCGCTAGTCAGGAACTCGCTAGAACAACCAGCTGGATTTCGACGCACGAATATCTGCGTCGGGTCCGAACGGCAGGTACCCGGCGCCAGAGAAGATCTTCTGGGGCACCGTCTCTTGCGCGAAGCCCCGCTTCTGGATGTCGTAGTAGTAGTTCGCGATGCGCTGGTCGACTTCCTTCAGCTGAAGATCCTGAACCGCCTTGTCCCACGTTCCAGCTCGGCGAAGGTGCGGAAGGATCATCCCCTGGTAGTACACATCGTGGCCAGCCCAGATCAGTTCACGCTTCGACATCTTCGACATCTTCGTGTACAGCTTCAGCGTTGCCTGCTGAACCTTGGCGAGCTGGGCCGGCAATTCTTCGATCTTGATAGTCTGGATTTTCGCCATCGGGGTATCCCACTTCTCTCGCGCGAACACTGTGCCGCCGACGATGGCAGGAATGTAATTCTTCGGGCGAGTGAACGTGGTCGAGATGTCGTTGACTCGAATCTCCTGCAGGCCCATCGCAGTCGGATCGATCTCGATTGCCAGGGTGTAGGCATGCGGCAGGCCAGCGTCTCCACAGACATCGCTCCAGTGATATTCCTCCTCGTTCACAAAGAGGTCACGGATGATGACGATGTTCCCGTTCGGCAGTTCGTACGGCCCCGTATCGCCGAGACCCAGACGGCAGTCGAAGTGATCGAGAAAGGCGAGCAATTCGGCAGCCGCGTTGAAGCGTGTGAATTGCTCGTGTCGCGGGCTTCCCTCTTCCAGCGGCTCGATCTGGTCCACGATGGTCTGCAGGAAATCCTGGTCGTGGATCTGGGCGCGGTAGCGGTCCTGCGAGTTGAGAAGATAGCCATCCTGACGCTTGCCGAAAAGCACTCGCTGCATGAATTTCAGGATCTCATTGCTTTCTTCGACGTAGTCGTTGGGCTTAATCGCATCCAGGGCAAGCAGGCCGCAGCGGCCCATCCCGAAACCGACAGCCCCGATAGACCAGTCGTGGACGCCATTTACCTTCGTGCCGATTTCGCGGCGTGACTGCGCGCCGATGTCGAGAACGCCCTGGGCGCCGACTTCGTCGGTCGTCATCCGAAGGAATTCGGGCCACCGATAGAACTGGTGCATGAACGCGAGAATCTCGTACTCCTGGCGTGGAATCATGCCCGAGACGCCTTCGGTGGCCCGCATGACCAGCACGTCCCACACGTTCCAGGCGAGGTAGTTGTTTAGATCATTGAGCTCAGGAACAGTGAACTGGTCGTTCAGGACGTCTGCCTTCGACACCCGCTCCAAAACCTTGGTCTTCGCGCGTTCCTTCTGAACCTTGTCGCCCAAGATACCGTCACTAATCGGCGGCAGATCGGTGAAATTTCCCACGAACTCCAACTCCTGGAAGCGGAGCCCATCGTCTTCACTGCGGTACCTGTCCTTGTACGAACTTTGCTTTCCTACTTCGGCTTCGATCGTCATGTTTGTTCTCCTCACGTCTTTGTGATTTGTTTTCTGCAAAAAATGAAGTTAGTCGATGAGCACTACTCGGCCGACCTCTGAGTCGGTGACGTCGAGTCGGACACGCTTCCCTTCGAGCTGGCTTGCCATCTCCTCAAAGTGTGTCTCGTCTGAATTGCCAACGACGTAACGAGAATCACTCGACGTCAGGTGTGCGGTCATGACGCACGGTGTCTGAAACTCCCGTGACAGGATCCCCAGATGCGATTCCGGAGCACCCGACATCGTAATGATGCCGATCGCACCCATGCTGAGGGCGGGCGACAGGAACGTCGTCGTGCCCCCTCTTACGAGCAGGATGTGATCGGCCAGCTTGCCGCTGGACAAGAGCTGAATCACGTCTTGCGGCGAGCCCAGATACTTCACTGTTCCCTGCGGACTCTTCGTGGTCTCGAAGGCGTTGAAACCTTCGGCGAGTACTGTCATGCCAATCCTCCTTCTTCGGCCTGCCTTCGGTCGGCGGGCCATCGCATTCAGTGGATGAAAATTCGTCTAGAGAAAGGATCTCGACAAAAGACACCCGAACGGACTAGCCGCAGAGATAGCAGTTGGCCGGACAACTATCTGCCCGAGATAGTCATGTCGGTAGAGCCCACCCTAGTTCGAACACGCCACTCAACGCTTCGGCGGGCACCGCGGCAGCAGAGGAGTCGGGAGCGCCAGACACCAGACGTGCAATCGAGCCGTGATCGAGAGGGTGCAGCACGGGGCACCACCCCACTACCGAGCTGAGCGGTTGCCGCTTCATCGTTGAAGGACACCATCGAGACCGAGGCCATCCAAGAAGGGACCTACCTGAGGCCACCTACTCAGGGGCCACTGATAAGGGTTATGACTACGACCAAACCTTGGACCAGAATCAAGCCCCCATACCTTGGACGACAGGGCCCTGACCCTCGCCGCACCGCGAGATTCCGCGGTTCGAGAAGATCACCGGAGGATCTGCGTGAGACGTCTTATATCCCTAGGGATTCGAGACAGGCCGCACGAGCGCCGATGGCACCGACGTCCAACTAGCGCGGGGCGTCATGTCATGACTTCTCCGGCCAGGCAACCCACCGGCCGGAATGAGGAAGGCGAGCGCGTGCGTTGGTGACGCGCTCGATTGGCAAATCATGAAAGCGCGATCGGCTGCCCCGCATGCGGCCCGCCGAATCTTCACGCTTTGAAGCGATCCAGGGACTGGGCGAAGCCTCAAACCATTCGGAGTAACCGCCGGCCACGACGGTACGTACGGTCCATTCCAGCTCGTCTGCAAGGCCAAGAACGTCTTCGTCACAGGCGTCGCAGACACAGACTGGGAATCGAAAGTCCTGGAGGAGCCCCGCGTGAACGTAGACCCCGGTCAACGACGTCATTACGAATGTCAGCGGGGCTGCCGAAGCATCGTTGGGTATCAGCCGCATGGCACCGACGATGTCAGCGGGGGCGTGGAGCAGGTCGACTGCTACCGCGGGGTCATGCTCAACAGCCACCTCGAATGTGGCTTCCAGCCATTCGCAAAGCGATTGGGCGACGCTGTGGAGCGGTAGGACTCGTTCCAGGTTGCTCGTGCGCGAGTACGCCTCTTCAGGCGGCGAATCCCCTTTCCATCGCGCGCCGTATTCAATCAGGGCGCCTTTCTCATCGTGATAGGTAAGCAAAGGGAGAGTTGGACGTCGATAATCGCTCACGCCGCGAGCCTATGCGGTAATAGCGAAGACCGCGTGACCCACGCGTCAGCCCGCCGTCAGTCCCTCATAACCTCGGTGTCGCAAAACCTATCCATTTTGAGGCCTTAGATTACGAGGCACTTCTTTGGGCGATGCAATGTAAGGCCCGGACACATCGCTGACAGGTTGTACGCGGGACATCCCTGACACTCTTTTTGAATGAGAGTGATGAGTGTGAACGAGCGTTGGCTTGAAATCTTGTTGACTCCGCAACGCGATGGCATCAGCGTCGCTGCGGCCTGTCGCCGGTACGGCATATCCCCGCAGTTATTCTGCGCAATTGAAGGCTGACCTCCACTCTGGTCTATCTCGAACCGCGACGTGCGTGCCGAGTTCGATCGGTTCCTGTCGAGCTCACGACCGACCAGAAAAGACGCCGAGCCTCAACGACCCGAAGCTGCTCAAGGTGGACCCAGATCGACCGAACCCGATTTGCGCCGTGATTGGAAATGACTGGAATTTGGCCACTTTGGTGAATAAACGGTCGATAAACGTCAACCCCGGCAAATCTCGCACTCCTACAGTGAACGAAAAAAAGCTGATCAAGCGCAGTATTGTTGAATGGATTGAGACTTGAACCCATAACCGAACGGAGAAACATCAAATATGCGTCCCTAACGCATCAGAAGAAGTGCTGATCAGACGCTATTTATTGGGCGCTGCCAAAGAATTGACTCCAAGACCAACCCGAGAATCATCAAATCTCGGCGATTCTTGGAGAAGAAAATCCCTGATCAAACGCTATTTATTTGTAGGGCGGCCGGGACTTGAACCCGGGACCGACGGATTATGAGTCCGCTGCTCTAACCAGCTGAGCTACCGCCCCAAAAGGCACGACAACACGGTCGCGCCCACAAATCTGTGTGACTACTCGGGCGCCTGAGACTGCGCGCCGTTGGTGATCAGATCGCTCACCGGCTCCCCACGATACAGGCATTCGAACGTGTTCAGAGTGCGCTTGATATCGTGAGCGGCGATGAGCTTTAGAGACTCCCGCTTGAGCTCCTCCAGGCGTTCCGGCCTGGCAGTGAGAACCAAGGTCAGTTTGTCAGCCATATCCTGCGCATCACTCGGCTTGAACAAGTAACCGTTCGCCTGGTCGTGCACGAGGTGCGGCAGCGCCATGGCGTCAGCTGCGACGACCGGCAACCCCGAGGCCATGGCCTCCATCGTGGCAATGCTCTGCAGCTCGGCAATTGACGGCATCGCGAACACCGTGGCCCGTGAGTACGCCGCACGAAGTTCTTCATCGGTCACATATCCGGTGAACGTGATGCGTGAGCGGAGGCCAAGGGTGTCGGCCAGGTGTTCCAAGTTGCGCTTCTGATCGCCCCCGCCGACAATCTCAATGCGCGCGTCCAGATCCGGTGACAGCAATGCCGCAGCCTGGAGCAGGACGTCGATCTGTTTCTCGCCCGTGACCCGACCGACAAATAGGATGCGGTTCTCGGTACGCGGCTCAAAATTCGGTGAGTAGTTATCGGCATCAATTCCGCAGGAGATCGCGTACACGCCGGGGAGGCCCGTGTACTTCTCCAGAAATTGTGCGGCCCGTCTGGTGGGGGTGGTCACGGCTGTCGCGCGGCCGAATGTGCGCCGGGCCGCCCGCCAGGCCGCCTTGATCACGCGATCCTGCAATCCGACCGGAACGAGGGAGAACTTCACCATGTTCTCCGGCATGAAGTGATTGGTGCCGACCAGGCGAATGTTACGCTTCGCGGCCTCGATCGACACTCCGCGGCCCACGTTGATGTGCGATTGAAAGTGCACAACGTCTGGACGGAAGGAGTCGAGAATGCGCCGGCTTTCGCCGCGAACCAGCCAGGGCAATGCAAAGCGCAGCCAGTCGTGCGGGTACCAGCGCCAGCTGTGCAGTCGGTGCACAACCATGGGCTGGCCTTCGTGCATCTCGGTCCAGCTGCCGTGCTTGCGGGACGCTGCTGGGGCCATGATCTGCACCTCATGGCCGCGAGCCACCAGCCCGGCAGCGAGCCGCTCGGCGAAGCGCGCAGCACCATTCACATCGGGTGCAAACGTGTCGGCGGCAATGAGCACGCGAATCCGAGGCTTTTCGGTCGGCGCGCCCGCCGCGCTCTCGGGCGAATCGCCCGGGGTCGGGCTGCTCTGCAAGTCGGTCGAATCTGACAAGTGGAGTGGTCCCTACGTTGGTTGGCCGGGGATCATCGTCCGGCAGGAAATCTCTGGCGCGCTCGACGAAATGACACGGCGCACTCGAACCCTATTCTAAACCGTCCCCATTGCCCGGTGTCACGCACCGTGGCGGCCAAAAAAATGCTTCTCGCGTCAGCGATCCAGTTGTGGGTGGTAGCGCGCAAGCAGAAAAACGCCCCAAATTGCAATCGCCCCCGCCACAACGAAGGCCACAGCTGCTGCCGGTGGCGCCTGGCTGGCCTCACCCAGAACGACAATTCCGATACCGACAGCGACAAGCGGGTCGACGACGGTGAGCCCCGCAATCACCAGATCGGGCGGCCCCGACGCGTAGGCGTTCTGCACGAAGTAGGCGCCCAGCGCGGCCGCGAGCACCAGACCCAGCACGCAGGTCAGCGTCAACCATTCGAAGTTGCCGTGCTGAGTACGGTTGATGACGACCTTGGCGAGGGTCGCCACAAACCCATAGAGCACACCGGCACCGAGAATGTAGAAGACCGCCTGCGACCGACGGCGCAAGAACCCGAAAGCGAGAGCAAAGGCCAGCAGCACCACGGCCAGAACAATCAGGATGGTCACTAGATTTCGATCGGTGACCGGCTTATCGACGGCGGTAAAAGCAGCCACCGTCACGAACAGGCCGACCCCGCCCACACACATTGAAATAGCGATGATGCTGGCCCGGTTGAGCTTGACCTTGCTGACCCGGGCGTTGAGAACGGCGGTGATCACGAGGGCCACGGCCCCGAGCGGCTGCACCACGATGATCGGGGCGAAGGCGAGGCTCGTGAGTTGGAAAACGACGGCGAGCCCGAGCATGAGGGTTCCGAACACCCACGACGGCCGAGCGAGCAGCAAAGTGAGTTGGCGCACACTGAGCCCGCCGGTGGCCTCCTGCGTACTCGCCTCCACCTTGGTGACACCGCGGTGCTGAAACTGAGCGCCGAGAGACAAGAAGACGGCGCCGACCAAGGCCAGCGGAATTCCGATGGCCTGCCGAGGATCAATTGCGATTTCAGTCGCAAGATCGGTTGGGTCGAAGGTCACTTCATGACCCTATCGACAAGCTTGCCGATATTCTGGAGAAATGGCCGTACGCGCAATAGTTATTTCAGGTGACCCCGTTCTCCACTCCCCCGCAGCTCCTGTCGTCGATTTTGACGATAGTTTGCGCGAATTGGTGCGAGACATGTTCGAGACGATGGATGCTGCGCCCGGGGTTGGTCTTGCCGCCCCGCAGGTGGGTGTCGGCCTGCGCATCTTCACCTACAGCTACCAGGATGACGACGAGGTGGCCTGGCGCGGCGTTGCGATCAACCCGGAGCTGTGGATCACCCCCATATCCGCCGATCCCGTTGACGATGAAGACGTCGACGAAGACGAGGGCTGCCTGTCTTTTCCGGGCGAGCGCTTTCCACTGAAACGAGCCCAGTCCGCCATTTTGCGCGCCGTCGACGCCGAGCAGCAGCCGTTTGAGATTCGAGCGGATGGCTGGCTCGCGCGCATCTTCCAGCACGAGTACGACCACCTCGACGGCACGCTCTATGTCGATCGTCTCGAGCACGTCTACGCGAAGATGGCCGCCAAGGTCGAGCGCAAGAAGAGCTGGGGTGTACCTGGCCTCAATTGGACACCGGGCATCGACAACCTCGAGGGCTAAGACACAATTAGCCTGCACTGGGTGTAGCACCTCCGAGATACGCCTAGGTGATAGCGCGCAGTCCCGCGGCGACGAGTGCCGCGACGATCACAACCACGATGAACGGCGTCTTGATCGCGAATAGCCCGGCCGCCACGATGACGGCCGGGATGCGGGCATCCAAGACGAGCGCCTGGCCGCTGCCGAGAGTCTGCACGGCGATGAGCGCGGCCAACAGGGCCACGGTCAGCAGATCGGCGATACGAGCCGGCGTCGGCCGGTGCAGGAGGGCCGGCGGCACGAGGTAGCCGGCCAGTTTGAGTGCGAGCACGGCGATGGATGCCGCAATGACCAACTGCCAGAGTGTCATGAACGCGACTCCCGACGGCCCATGAATCGGCCACGAGGTCGGCTCGGGCGCGGGCCAGCGGATGCCGGATCGCGCTCTGTCGGCGCGCCCAGCCAGTTGAAGAGGCCGACGACCACGGCGACGAGGGCCGCGACCAACACGGGCAGCCCCGGCATGAGCACGGGGGTCAGCATCGCGGCGACGACCATGGCCGCGACAGCCACCGCGACTGCCTGCATCCGCTTCAACCGAGGCCAGAGCAGGCCGACAAAGGCGGCCGCGGCCGCCGCGTCGAGTCCGTAGGCCCGGGTATCGCCGAGGGCATCGCCGATGAGCGCCCCGAGAAATGTGGTGATGTTCCAGCCGATGAAGACGGCCAGGCCGGTGACCCAGAATCCCATCCGGCGGCTGCGGGGTGTCGGCTGGGCCAGGGCGACCGCGGTGGATTCGTCGATGGTGATCCACCCGGCGGCGAGACGTTTCCAGAGACCGGTGCCCACGATCGGCCCGGTGCGCATGCCGTAGATGCCGTTGCGCACCCCGAGGAGCGCGGCGCTCGCAATGGCAGCCGGACCGGCACCCACTCCTCCGGCGGCGAGAACGCCGATGAAGGCGAATTGGGAACCGCCGGAGAACATGACAATGCTGATGAACGAGGTCTGCCAGATATCGAGACCGGCCCCGACCGACAGCGCACCGAATGACACGCCGTAGGCGGCGGTGGCGAGCCCAACGGCGAGGCCTTCACGAATGGCGAGCCGTTGCTGGCGGGTCTCGTCGAGCGGGTCAGGCGCGGTCACGTCGGTAGTGGAATTGGATTTATCAGCGTTGGTATCGGATGCCGGGGTCACCGAGACAGGTCCACGCCGTGTACGCCGTTGTGGAAGCGCAGGGAGGGGAAGACGGCCGATACCGAGAAGCCCAGCCCGGGAACCGTTCCAGCGTTGAACACACCGCCGAACAGTTGGGCGCGTTCACGCATCTGGGTGATGCCGGGACCGGCAATGCTCTCACTGAGCGCCTTGAGGTCGTCCTCGATCGTGTACGGCGTGCGTGCGGCCGGTTCGCCGGTCTCCTGGCCATCGCGGCGGGCGGCGGCCCGGATGCCGTCATCGTCGACGAGCAGCTGCAGGCCATCACCGGTCCAGGTGAACGATACGCGCGCTTCCGTGCCGACGCCGCCGTGCTTGAGCGCGTTCGAGAGCGCGCTCTGCAGAATGCGGAAGATGGCGAGTTCGGCGCCAGCCTTGAGGGCGAATCGTTCGCCGGATTCGATGAAACTCACCACGAGTCCGGCGTCGCGCATGACTCGAAACAGGTCGCGGGTCGACTGCGGCCCTGGCTGCAAAGCGCCGACGGTTTCGCCCTCGCGCACGATAGTGAGCACGCGGCGCATGTCGGCAAGGGCAACCCTGCCATCGTCCGCGAGCCCGGTGGCGGCCCGTACGGCCGTGGAGGGGTCGCTCTCTGCGGTGTACCGGGCACCTTCGGCCCGAGTGACGAGGCGCGCAATGGTGAGCACCGCGCCATCCTGAAGCTCGCGGATGATGGCCAGACGTCCCTGTTGCTCGGCGAGGGAGAGCTCCAGCTCGATGCGTACCCGCTCGGCGGCATTGCGATCGAAGACAACCCGGCGCGCGCGGAGCAGCGAGATAACCCAGAGCACGACGAGCGCCCCGGAGAGTACGCCAAGTGCCGGTACGAGAAGTTGCGAGAAATCCACACGGACCGCCGTTTCTTGTGCCGAAGCCATGGCGCATTGTAAAGAGAAGGAAGGAACTTTTCTGTCGTGAGAAAACGTACCGACAAAAAAGGCCACCCGGGGTGGAGCCCTGAGTGGCCTTTCGCTCCCCGACTTGGACTCGAACCAAGAACCTGCGCATTAACAGTGCGCTGCTCTGCCAATTGAGCTATCGGGGAATGCTTGAACAGCGTTGTTACTTTACCAAGGTTTCTTGCTGCGCCAAAACCACGACGGGTTCCGACGGGCTCTGACACCACCGTTGGAACCGCTGAAATCCTGTGCAGCCCCCGGAAAGTGGGCCAATAGCAACAGTTGAGCGGCCTCGTGCGCCGTGAGCCGGTCGGGCGTGTCGAGCGTGTCGAGCCTGCCGTGGCCGATCCCGTCGGAAACTGATTCCGCCGAGTCGGCCTGCCCTACCTGCCGACCGCAGCATCCGTTTCATCGCCGGTGTCGCGTCGCTCGTCACCCGGACCGGTCTGCACGACGGACTCGGGCGCGCCAGACTGCAATGCAGAAGCGAGTCCCCGCACGTAGGGGTGCCAGGGGTCGGCAAAGACGTCGTCGATGGTTCCCAAGCCGACCAGCACGCCCTGATGCATGACTCCGATGCGGTTCGCGACCCGTTGCAGCACGGCCAGGTCGTGGCTGATCACGAGCGCCGAAAAGGCGCGTTCCTGCTGCAGTTCTCTGATCAGGTCGATCACAGCGTCGCGCACCATCACGTCAACGCCCGCTGTGGGCTCGTCAGCGATCAGCAGGTCCGGCCCGAACACCAGCGCGCGTGCCAGCGCCACCCGCTGCCGTTGGCCGGTGGACAGCTCGTACGGATACTGTCCGAGAACAGTCAGAGGCAACCGCACCGCGTCGATCATCGTGGCCACTCGAGTGCCGAGGGCGCGCCGGTTGTAGCGGCGATCTCGTTCGAGAACCGGTTCGGCGACGATCTCGGCCACTGTCATGGTCGACGGCAGCGTCTCGGCCGCGTCCTGAGCCAGCAGTCCGACCCCGAACGTGAGTCGGGCCAGCTTGCGCCGCCTGATGCGGCGCAAACCGAACCCGAGCACGGTAGCCTCTCCCCCGGTGATTTGTGGACGGATGCCCGGGGCATCGCTCACAAACGCGTCACCGGAAAGCACCCGGGCGAGAGTGCTCTTACCGGAGCCGCTCTCACCGAGCAGCCCCACCACCTCGCCTGGCGCGATGCGCAGGGTGAACCCGTGCACCGCGACAAACGCCGGACTTGCCCCGTGTGGCGGGTATTCAATGGTCAGATCGCTCGTTTGGATCGAGGGACCGGACGCCGCGCCATGACTCATACGTCTATTCTGCCGCACGCAGCACGCGCAGCTCGTCCCTCCGCAGCGCCTGCCTGGCCGGATCAGGAACCGGCAGCGAGGCGAGCAGACGCCGGGTGTATGGGTCTTGGGGAGCGCCGAGCACCTCCGCGCCGGTGCCCTCCTCGAGCAGCTTTCCCTTATAGAGCACGGCAATGCGGTCGGCGAGAATATCCACGACGGCGAGGTCGTGGCTGATGAACAGGGCCGCGAACCCGAATTCTGCCTGGATCTCAGCGAAGAGTTCCAACACCTTTGCCTGCACCGACACGTCGAGCGCGCTGGTCGGCTCGTCCGCAATGAGCAGGCTCGGCTCCAGCGCGAGTCCGCGAGCCAGGCTGGCCCGCTGACGTTGGCCACCGCTGAGCTCGTGCGGGTAACGATCGCCATAGGCGCGCGGCAGCTGCACGGCCTCCAGCAGTTCGTTGACCCGCTTGCGGGCTGCGCCGGCGTTGGCGGCACGACCGTGCACGACAAGCGGCTCGGCCACACATTCGGCAATCGTCAGCAGCGGGTTGAAGCTCGACGCCGGGTCCTGAAAGACGAAGCCGATGTCGCTGCGCACCTTCTTGAAACCGCGTTCCTTGAATCCGTGCATCTCGTGGCCGAGTACGGTGAGCGAACCATCGGTGACCCGGGTGAGCCCGGCCATGGCGCGGCCGATGGTGGTCTTGCCCGATCCGCTCTCGCCGACGAGGCCGAGCACCTCGCCCG
>Ga0307486_1000810_pt1 | contig 26427 bp, 25 predicted proteins | sample CBIW02metaG_FD_203663 | JGI IMG/M metagenome (GOLD analysis project Ga0307486, IMG submission 203663) | Sea-ice brine microbial communities from Beaufort Sea near Barrow, Alaska, United States - CBIW 0.2 | ecosystem: Environmental > Aquatic > Marine > Coastal | place: USA: Alaska | collected...
ATAACACAATTTTAAGTCACTTTTAGGATCTTTGTTCAAACAACTTATTTATGAAAAAACACAACTTTAGCGCAGGGCCATGTATTCTGCCTCAGGAGGTATTTCAGGAAGCCTCGCAAGCTGTTCTGAACTTTAATAATTCAGGATTGTCTATTTTGGAAATCTCACATCGCAGCAAAGATTTTGTAGATGTGATGGAGGAAGCGAGAAATCTTTCCCTGGAACTTTTAGGCTTAAAAGGCAAAGGATATCAGGCTTTATTCCTGCAAGGTGGAGCTAGCCTGGAATTTTTAATGGTGGCTTATAACCTATTGGAGAAAAAAGCGGCCTACCTTAATACCGGAACCTGGGCAGACAAAGCGATAAAAGAGGCTCAACTATTTGGAGAAGTTGATGTTGTAGCTTCTTCAAAAGATAAAAATTTCAATTATATTCCCAAAGGATACAAGATCCCAAAAGATGCCGATTATTTTCACTGTACCAGCAACAACACGATTTTTGGTACGCAGATGAAGAGATTTCCGGCTACTTCGGTTCCCTTGGTTTGTGATATGAGCAGTGATATATTTTCCCGACAGATGGATTTCTCTAAATTTGATTTGATCTATGCAGGAGCACAAAAAAATATGGGACCTGCAGGAACCACTTTGGTAATTATAAAAGATGATATTTTGGGAAAAGTAACCCGAAAAATACCATCTATGTTGGATTATAAAAAGCATATTGATAAGGATAGTATGTACAATACACCTTCGGTTTATCCTGTTTATGTCTCCTTACTTACCCTTAGATGGCTTAAGGCGCAGGGCGGAATTGCTGCTATTGAAAAATTAAATAAGAAGAAAGCTGTATTGATGTATTCTGAAATTGATATCAACCCGCTCTTTAAAGGCTATACGGCAAATGAAGACCGCTCAATTATGAATGCTACCTTTAACCTAAAAAATGAATCTTTAAAAGATCAATTTGATAAAATGTGGAAAGAAGCTGGCATTATAGGACTCAACGGTCACCGGAGCGTTGGTGGATACAGGGCCTCTATGTACAATGCTCTTCCATTGGAAAGCGTCCAGGTTTTGGTAGACGTAATGGGCGATCTGGAACGAAAAGCTTAAACTGGAAATCCCCAATTGAGAACCAACAATCCATTTTTGAAAACAAAAGCAATGAAAGTATTAGCAAACGACGGAATATCACTAAGTGGCATCGACGCCCTTGAAAAAGCAGGATTTGAAGTGATCGTTACCAAAGTGGCGCAGGAACAACTTAAGAATTATATCAATGAAGAAAAAATCGATGTTATTCTTGTGCGTAGTGCTACTGAGGTAAGAAAGGATCTGATAGATGCCTGTCCTTCCTTAAAAATTATTGGACGTGGTGGTGTTGGGATGGATAATATTGATGTAGAATACGCCCGAAAAAAAGGTTTGAGAGTCATTAACACTCCTATATCCAGTTCCGGATCTGTCGCAGAACTTGTATTTGCACATCTCTTTGGAGGAGTTCGCTATTTACACGATTCAAACCGGATTATGCCTTTGAGCGGGGATACACAATTCAAGGCTTTAAAGAAAAATTATTCAGGAGGAACCGAACTCAGAGGAAAAACCCTGGGAATTATAGGACTCGGGCGAATTGGCCGTGAAGTGGCCAAAATTGCCCTGGGAATAGGAATGAAAGTTATCGCCAGTGATGATCACGTCGGGGAATCAGATATTACCCTGCATTTTTACAACGATCAGGTAGTAACAATTCCTATAAAAACCGAACCGGTAAAAGATGTGATCAGGGATTCAGATTTTATAACGGTTCACATACCTGCTCAGAAAAAACCTGTACTCGGTGAAAAGGAATTCGAGATGATGAAAGACGGAGTCGGGATTATTAACACCTCCCGTGGTGGAATTGTAGATGAGGTTGCACTTGTAGAAGCTCTTAAAAACGGAAAAGTCGCTTTTGCTGGACTGGATGTTTTTGAAAATGAGCCTACGCCTGCCCTTCAAATTTTAATGGATCAGCGAATTTCACTATCTCCGCATATTGGAGCAGCTACAAAAGAAGCCCAGGACAGGATTGGGACTGAACTTGCCTCGCAGATCATTTCCATTTTAAAAGGAGAAACAGTTTAAAGGAAATTATCAAATCCAATGGTAAAAATGATTCAGGAATACATGTTTCTGAATCATTTTTTTTACAATTTCCTTAAGGTTTGCAACGGTTAAAAAATTGTAAATTAATTACCCAAATTAACCTTTTAAAATTCGGTTTATGTGTCTCAATAATCCAATTAATACTTAAAAATAAATAAAATGAAAAACCTATTCTATATTTTTCTCTTGGGATTGTTTATTTATAGTTGTGGTTCCGGACGGGATTTCAAAGGTTCCAATGCCTCCGGAACTGAAAATGATACCGTGCGTATTGCAAATGATAGTTTGCAGTATGAGATCATCATTATTGAACCCGGGTTTAATTTGTTTATAAACAGTTTAGCCAAGCCCAAAGGCTATTATTCCCAATCTTATCTTGAATCTAAAAATCAAATCCTGGTGCAGGAATACAATTCACGGGTTAGAAATCCTCTAAATTATAATCCGAATTTATATATCCAGGAAATTAATTATGACCCGTTTGTCAATTACGGCTATGATGTTAATTATATGCTCTATAATTATTTTGTTTATTTATCCCATGAATACAATCAGCGGTTTTCGGTACCCACACGATTGTAGTTAAAATTTAGTTAATTGAGCAGTTAAATGATACATTTGCATTATGGACAAACTTAAGCAACGTTGGGGCATTGATTCTAATTTTCAGATTATTGTTATTTTCTTCGTTTTTGCAATTACGGGATCCTCCGCCGTTAGACTGGCAGCCCCTATTTGTGGGTTTTTTGGAGTATTTAAAGAAACATCTCCCTGGTACTTATATTGGTTTGTGAGAATCCTGCTTATTTTTCCACTCTACCAGATATTATTGGTTTGTTTTGGCTGGCTATTCGGTCAATTTAGTTTCTTCTGGAAATTTGAAAAGAAAATGTTGGTTCGACTTGGCTTATCCCGTTTTTTAAATGAATAAAATTCAGTTAAATATATTTCAGAAATATATTTTGCCCTTTATGGTCGTTACCCTGCTTTTTCCTTCAGCAGTAAGCATCATCCACATTTATGCACATGAAAAACAGGAGCTATGTCACAATTATTTCGACACCCATCTTCATAAAAAAAATATCGACTGTGAACTGTATAAATTTCATCCTACTCCGGTAATTGCCTTTGATCTTTTCAATTTCAATTTAAATCAAGCCATTTCGGCAAACAAAAAGTTTTTCAACCATTATCAGTTTTTAAGCGATTTTCAAAAATTATCATTTGAGTTGCGCGGTCCACCTGCCTCTACTTCATTCAGTTAAATGATAATACCGCAGGAAACATTTTTCCCACAATTGTAAATTTCTTAAATCCATATTAATGAATAAATTAATTTGTATGCTCTGCGTCATGGCAATCCCTGTCACGACCTATTCCCAAAATTCTATTGAAGGAAGTATCCTCAATTCAGAAACAAATGAACCTGTTAATGCCGCATCCATCTATCTTCTAAAACTTGAAAGAGGTACTATGACCTCCGCTGACGGCAAATTTCATTTAAATAATATTCCTGAAGGAAATTTTCAATTGGTCATTTCCTCCTTAGGATTTACAACACAAACTGTTGAGGTTAATACTTCCCTTACCAAACCTTTGGTCATTCAATTACAAACTTCTGCCATAGAGATGGAAGCGGTTATTGTTTCCACCCCGTTTCACAAGCTGCAAAGTGAGAATGTGGTATTGGTGGCAAGGGAAACATTAGATAACCTCAATAAATCGGGAGCAGTAACCCTGTCTGAAGGCATAACGCAAATCCCGGGGGTTGAAAGTATAACTACCGGAGCAGGAATTGGCAAACCTGTTATTCGCGGACTTAGTGCCAATAGAGTTTTGGTCTATACCCAGGGAGTAAGACTTGAAAATCAGCAATTTGGGGATGAGCATGGTTTAGGGGTAAGTTCCAGCGGAGTGGAAAGCGTTGAAGTTATAAAAGGTCCGGCATCCCTTCTCTATGGAAGTGATGCTCTTGGTGGCGTACTTTACCTTAATCCTGAAAAATATGCCATCACAGACAGTACTGAAGCAGATGCCAAAATAACCTATCACACAAATTCCCTGGGAACCGAAGCAAATGCAGGTTTTAAAACATCCGGAGAACGGCTTAAATTTTTACTTCGGGGAAATTACGCTGCAAACAGCGATTATAAAACCGGAAATGACTTGAGGGTTACCAATTCAAGATTCGAGGAAATTGATATCAAAACCGGGTTGGGTTACCAGGACACCAATTACCGCGGAGATCTAAGGTACAATTACAATAATACCAACACAGGGATCCCGGAAGAAATTGGAGAACAATCAACTTCAAAAGATAAGTTGTTGCCTAATCAACAATTGGATAATCATATTTTGAGTTTTGACAACAAACTATTTTTTAAAAATTCCAGTTTGGATTTAAAAGTGGGATATCTTTTTAATAATCGAAAAGAATTTGAAGAGCATCCGGAAAATTTGGAAGGTAATGCTCCAGCCCTTAAAATGCACCTGGAAACCTTAAATTACGATGTGAAATACAACAGTTCAAAATGGGGAAATTTTGAAGCTATATTTGGGGTTCAGGGAATGTTTCAAACCAATAAAAATTTCGGAAAGGAAATATTGATTCCAGATGCTAATATAGCAGATATAGGATTTTTGGCCACTTCACATTATCATCTGGAAAAGTTAGATTTCCAGGCAGGCTTGCGTTTTGATAGCCGAAAAATTGACAGTGAGGAACATGGAGTTTTTGGGGAAGAAAAATATTTCGCTCCAATTGAACGTGAATTTACAAGTTATAATGGAGCCTTTGGGGTAAAATTCGATATTTTAAATTCATTGATTGCCCGGGTAAATGTTGCCACCGGGTTTAGGGCACCCAACCTATCGGAACTTACCTCCAACGGAATCCACGAAGGAACCAACCGATTTGAGATAGGAAATTCAAATTTAGACAACGAACAAAATTTTCAGCTGGATTTTTCCCTGGAATACAGGAATGAACATTTTGAAGTATTTGCCAATAGCTTTTACAATAAAATAAATAATTATATTTTCCTGAACCCTTCCGGTGAAATTAAAGATGAAAATCCCGTTTTTGAATACATTCAAAATGATGCCCGCCTTTACGGAGGAGAAGCAGGATTGCATTTGCACCCTCACCCACTGGATTGGCTGCATTTGGAAAGCAGTATGGAAATGGTAAGAGGAGAGCAGGGAAATGGCGAAAATTTACCACTAATTCCTGCAACCTCATTTACAAATACCCTTAGAATTGAATTTGATCAAATTTGGTCGTTGAAAAATAATTATGGTTTTGTTACACCAAAAAGTACCCTACCCCAAAACGACATAAGCCAATTTGAGACTAATACTCCCGGTTATTCCTTGTTAAGTGCCGGAATTGGGAGCAGTTTTAAATTTAAGGGCCAAACTCTAGATTTGAGGGTTAGCGGAAATAATTTATTGGATAAAACATATATTTCCCATCTCTCCAGATTGAAACAGGACGGAATTCCAAACAGGGGAAGGAATGTCACCCTGAGTTTACAAACATCCTTTTAAAATCACCCTTTTTTAAATAGATAAGAGGTTGCCGAATTGGCAACCTCTTATCTATTTAATATTGAAAATTTTCTAAACTATTTCGGCTTCTATAATAATCCCTCTCAGATTCGCAGGTTTCTTCACCTAACCGACTGATTATGTTTTTAAAGTTTTCGTTAATTCTTCGGTAATTTCCAGGTTGTATTCCCGGCTAAACTTTTACATAAATTCCAAATTAGTTTTTTAATTTTTCCGAAAATAATTCTTTCAACTTTTTCATCTTAGGATCTATAATTACCTGGCAGTATTGCTGTTCCCTATGTTTGGAATAATACTCCTTATGCTCCGGTTCAGCCTCATAAAAAGTAGTTGCAGGAGTGATCTCGGTCACGATAGGAGCATCAAAAACCTTTTCCTTTTCAAGACGTTCAATTACTTTTAATGCTGTTTCTTTTTGAACTTCTGAATGATAAAATATAGCACTCCTGTATTGGGTTCCAACATCATATTGCTGCCTGTTGAGTTTTGTGGGATCGTGAACACTAAAAAAAATAAACAGCAACTCCTCAAAACTGATGATTTCGGGGTTAAAATGAATTTTTACCGCTTCTGCATGACCGGTCCTCCCAGTGATAATTTCTCTGTATGCCGGATTTTTAATGGTTCCGCCCGTAAATCCTGAAATCACTTTGGTCACACCCTTTATTCTTTCAAAAACGGCTTCGGTACACCAAAAACATCCGCCGGCCACGGTTGCACTTTCTATTGTTTCATCTTTCATTTTGATCATTTTATTTTGTTTAACAAAAATAATAAAAATATAAACAAATTAAATGTTTTAATTATTATATCTTTTTTCATTTCAATAATACTTCAATAGTTATGTAAGGTTGCAAATCTTAACTTGTCCTATAAGAACAGAATATCCCATTCATGACATATCGAAGTATCCTTTTTATTTTTATTTTTCTTTATATCGGCAAAATTCAGGCTCAAAATATACAACCGAAAAACGATTCCATAAAGGAAATTACCGCTTTGCGTGTCACAAACCCTCCAGAGATTGATGGTTTCCTCAATGATGAAGTGTGGAAAAATAAACCCATTGCCACAAATTTTGTTATGATAGATCCAGGTGACGGGAATCCCAGTCGTGAAACCCACCCTACCACGGTAAAAGTAGTCTATGACGATGAAGCGATTTACATCGCGGCATATATGAAGGATAATGAACCAAACAGGATCCTGAGACAATTTACCCAAAGGGATAATATAGAACAATCTGATTTCTTTTTAGTTGATCTCAATACTTATAATGACGGAGAAAATCAAACCCGGTTTCAAATTACCTCCGCCGGGGCTTTGGCCGATGCGAAAATGACCGGGAATAACGAAGATTACAGTTATAATGTGGTGTGGGAAGGCGAAATATCTTACGATGAAAACGGGTGGTATGCAGAAATAAAAATTCCCTATGCCGCCCTGAGGTTTCCAAAAAAGGAAGAACAAGTATGGGGAATTCAGTTTGCCCGAAAGATTTCACATTTAAATGAGGTTTATACCTGGAATTACATCAATAAATCTGTGGGGAGATTTTCACAATATAACGGATTGTTAAAAGGAATAAAAAATATTGAACCGCCTGTTCGTTTGAGTTTTTACCCTTATACATCTTCAGCTGTGGAACATTTTCAAGGCAATACCAAATCAAATTTTAGTGCCGGACTGGATCTTAAATACGGGATAAATGATGCTTTTACACTGGATGCCACATTAATCCCCGATTTTGGACAAACGGCTTTTGACAAAGTCGAATTGAATTTAGGACCTTTTGAGCAGACCTTTGGTGAAAACAGGGCATTTTTTACTGAAGGAACCGAGCTGTTCACAAAAGGGGATTTATTTTATTCCCGCCGAATTGGGGATGCTCCCATTGGGTTTAACTCGGCTCAAAAGGAAATACTAAATGATGAAATAATTATTGAAAATCCCGAAAAAGCCGATTTGCTAAATGCCCTTAAAATTTCGGGTAGGACCGATAGAGGTCTGGGAATTGGATTTTTTAATGCCATTACACAGGAAACCTATGCCAGTTTCAGGGATACCATCACCGGGGTTGACAGAACAAAAATTACGGAACCTCTTGCCAATTATAATATTTTTGTACTGGACCAACAATACAATCAAAATTCCTCTATAACCCTTATCAATACTAATGTTACCCGAAACGGACATTTTAGGGATGGAAATGTCTCCGGGTTTTTATTTGATATTTTCAATAAATCCAATTCCTTTAATTTTACGGGGGAGGCAAAAATGAGTAATGTAAACAAAACGCAACAAAACATCAGCGGCTTTGCTTCCACCTTCGGAATAGAACGTACCAAAGGAAATTTCAGGTATGAGTTTAAACACGATTTTGCCAATGAAACTTACGACATAAATGACCTGGGTTTGAATTTTAGAAATAATTACAATGATTTTTATGCAAAAACCTCCTACAGGATCTTTGAGCCAACAAAAAGGTTCAACACATTTAATATCGAACTTTACGGAAACCATCAACGTCGTTATCTTCCAAACTTAACCATCGGCACTGGAGTTGGTGCAAGCCTTTTTGTTATCACTACAAAACGTTTTGCATACGGGGGCTTTTTGGAACTGAATTCAGATTTCAAGGATTTTTTTGAACCCCGTCGTAATGGTCAATATGTGATTTACAATCAAAACATTGGTGGCAACACCTGGATATCTACAGATTACAGAAAAAAAATCGCTATTGATGTTAAGGTGGGATACAGGGTTTATTCCGGTTCCAGGCAGGAAAATGTTAACCTTAGCATTAGTCCACGGTTTCGTGTCAGTGATAAATTCAGTCTTATTTATTCCTTTGAATATAACAACACAATAAACAGGGAAAGTTTCGTGGCCCTGCAACCCACTGCGATTATATTTGGGAACAGGGATATGGAAAGTGTGGAAAATTCAATTCAGGGAAGTTATAATTTTAATACCAAACAAGCGCTCAACTTAAGTTTCCGGAATTTTTGGTCGGCGGCAACATTTGCCGAAAATCAATTTTCCAGCTTACAAAGCAATGGAAGTCTAACCCCTACACAATTTCAAATTTCACCGGATAATAATCCGAATGCAAATTTTAATATCTGGAACCTGGATTTTAGTTATAGATGGGAATTTGCCCCGGGAAGTGAAGCAATTTTGCTTTACCGCAATTCTATTTTCAATTTAGACAGCCATAGCGAGTTGGGTTACGGGAAAAGTTTGGGAAATTTGTTTGAAGAATCACTAAGACAAAACATTTCCTTAAGGCTGGTTTATTATATAGATTACAACAAGGCTAAAAACATTTTTTAAAGTTAAAGGTTGGGTTAAAAAGAATATAAGTAATTTCGCTTTTAAATTAAACCGATGATTTACGCCAATAATATTCACAAATACTATGGAGACCTCCACGTTTTAAAAAGTGTAGATCTTCATATTAAAAAAAGTGAGATTGTTTCCATTGTAGGGCCTTCCGGAGCCGGAAAAACCACATTGCTACATATTTTGGGAACGCTGGACCAACCGAATAAGCAACCCGATAGTTCCCTGAAAATAAACGGTATAGATATCTATTCGCAAACTGCGAAGAAACTTTCCAAATTCAGGAATGAACAAGTGGGGTTCATCTTTCAGTTTCATCAATTATTGCCGGAATTTACAGCCCTTGAAAATATTTGCATCCCTGCTTTCATCAAAAAAACACCTAAAGCCGAAGCTGAAAAAAGAGGCCTTGAACTGCTTGATTTTTTAGGATTAACCAACCGGGCACATCATAAACCCGGGGAACTTAGCGGCGGGGAACAACAACGCATTGCAGTTGCACGCTCCCTGATAAACAATCCTTCGGTAATTTTTGCCGATGAGCCTTCGGGAAATCTGGACAGCGAATCGGCTGAAAACCTGCACAAATTGTTTTTTCAACTTCGGGAAGAATTTCATCAAACCTTTGTAATTGTTACCCACAACGAAGAATTGGCCGATATGGCCGACCGGAAACTGACCATGGTTGATGGAGAGATCGTCTAATTGTAAGTTTTGAAAAGCACGTGAAATGATCAAAAGATCTGAATTAAAATCATTTTTAGATTATAAAGTTGAGCAATATAATTCTCCCGGGTTCATAAAAACCGATCCTGTACAAATCCCGCATCAATTCAGCAAAAAAGAAGATATCGAGATCGCCGGGTTTTTGACTGCAACAATCGCCTGGGGAAACCGCAAAAGCATCCTGAACAATGCCTCAAATTTAATGGAGTTGTTGGAATATTCTCCTTTTGATTTTGTAATGAATCATTCTGAAACTGATTTAATTTCCCTGGAGAATTTTGTTCACCGCACCTTCAACGGAACAGATCTTCAGTATTTCGTGCAATCCCTGAAAAATATCTATTTGAAACACGATGGATTGGAAGCCGTATTTACAAAGTATGCCGAAGCAAATTCCCTTCAAATAAGCATACATCAGTTTAAACAATTGTTTTTTGAATTGCCGCATCCCTCAAGAACCCAGAAACATGTGAGCGATCCTTTGAAAAATTCAGCAGCAAAACGCATCAACATGTTCCTGAGATGGATGATCAGAAACGATGCTGCCGGAGTAGATTTCGGAATCTGGAAAAGCCTCTCGCCTTCACAACTCTCGTGTCCGCTTGATGTACATTCCGGAAATACCGCCAGAAAACTGGGTTTGCTAAAACGGAAACAGAACGATGGCAAGGCACTACTGGAATTGGATAGATCCCTACGAAAATTTGACCCTGCAGACCCCGTGAAATATGACTTTGCATTATTCGGTTTGGGTGTGTTCGAAAAATATTAACATTTCTTTAACTCGTATCGAAATATTCATTAACTTGGTCCCCTCTTCTTCCCAAAAACCAAATCGGAAGTTTAACCTTTTTTAATATTGACTATGATATTAGCCAAGCTTCCGCCTAACGAAAAAATAAGGTTATCTGCTCTTAAGGATCTTAAAATATTTAATACGGAGCCCGAGCAGAATTTTGATAATATCACAAAATTAGCATCTTTTATTTGCAAGATGCCCGTTTCCCTGATCACGTTGATAGGGAAAAAGAAGCAGTGGTTTAAATCCAAAGTGGGAACTGATATATGTGAAGCTGACAAAGAAATTTCCCATTGCTCCCACGCTATTTTACATCCAGATGAATTGATGGAAGTAAAAGACACGAGGAAGGATCTCCGGTTTGCGGACAACCCATATACAACTGACGCCAACACCCCGATTATCTTTTATGCCGGAATGCCTTTAAAATCCCATAATGGTTTGGTATTAGGCACTTTATGCGTGATGGACATAAAGCCAAATTCCCTGGATAATGAGCAAAAAGATGCGTTGAAAGCATTGGCAAAACAGGTGGAAAATTTATTTGAATTGCGCCGCAAGAACCTGCATTTGGAAAAGACAAGAAAAAAATTAAAGACAAGAAATGGACAATTAAAGGATTTCGCCGGGACCGTATCTCATGATATGAAAATGCCACTGGCCAATATAGTGATGACCGTGGATTTGTTAAAGAAAAAATATGACGGTAAGTTGGATCAAAAAGGGCTTGAATATTTAAATTATTTAAAACAATCTTCCTTTAAACTGAGCAATTATGTCACCGGGATCCTAGAACATTACGAAAGCGATACCCTAACCGAATCCCTAAATGAAAAATTTGATATCCATGATTTACTAGAGCAAATAATTGATTTGCTCAACATAAACGATGACTGTCTAATTAATTTACCCGAAAATAACAAGATCCTGAATTGCAACCGGGCTGCCCTGGAACAAATTTTTCTGAATTTATTGAGCAATAGCCTGAAATATAATAATAAAGAGGAAATTGTAATTGATGTTACCTGTTCTAAAGATGATAAATTCTATCATTTTACCGTAAGCGATAACGGAATAGGGATTCCTAAAGACAAGCAGGAAGAAATTTTCAAACTCTTTACCGTACTGGTCGAAACCGACAGAACGGGGAACCGTGGGAACGGAATAGGTCTTTCTACGGTAAAAAAATTGATAACCACTTTGGGAGGGGAAATTTCAGTAAATTCGGAAGTCGACAAGGGAACTACTTTTAATTTTTCCATAAAACAAGTACATTAGCATAAAATTTCCTTCATTTTTATTAATTTAGTATTTAAGTAACATTATATTTTTGATAATGTTAAAGTAGTTCTTGTAATTTCACTATATATGGAACGCAAAACACTTTTAGATAAAAAAAAAGGAGGAACTGACCTCAAGAATTATAATATCACCAATTCCGTTCCCGGTAAAGATTACGACCAACTCACTTTTCTCACCGCCAGTATTTGTAAGGTCCCGGTAGCCTTTTTAAGCATCCTGAATAGAAACCTGGTTTGGCTTAAATCCGGTTATGGAATTAATATTGAAGAAATTAAAAGGGATCCTGGTTTTGCGCAAGCCGTTTTAAATTCCGGAAAAGATATTTACAGCATCAATTATGCAGAAAATCCTGATATTTTTGATAATTTAAAAAAAGAACTGGACAAAGATTATAAGTTTTATACCGGATTGGCAATTAAAAATTCACAAGGTCATTGCATTGCAGTATTGAATATTTTGGACACCAAAGAACAGAGCCTCGAGGAATCTCAGATAAAAGCACTTCAAGCCCTTGCCAACCAGTTTGTATTATTGTTTGAATTTAGAAAACAGAATTTAAAATTTCAACAAATTCAAAATAAATTAAAACGTAAATACCGGGAACTCGAGAAATTCACCAGTTTGGTATCCCATGATATTAAATCTCCATTGGCAAATATTATTTCTCTCACCGAGCTTTTAAAAGAAGAAAACAAAGATAAATTTGATGCCGATACAAATCAGTATCTCAACTATCTTGTAGAATCCTCCTATTCCCTCCGTGATTATGTAGATGGAATTTTAAGTTTTTACCGAAGTGACCATATTCAGGAAAAAGATTATGAAAATGTCGATTTAAATAAAATTTTAAAAGGAATTGCGCAATTATATGAAGTTTCGGATGATATAGAGATCAATTATCCAGATACAGCGATGCTCCACAATGTAAACAAAGTCGCGTTGACCCAGGTTTTTTTAAATTTAATCAGCAACGGCCTTAAGTATAACAAGAAAAAAATACGAAAAATCGATATCAGGATAAAAGAAACAGAAAATTTTTACCAATTTGAAGTCATAGATAATGGTGAAGGATTTTTGGCTGAGGATTCTTCAAAAATATTTGAACCTTTTAAAACTCTGGAAATCACAGACAGGGAAGGAAATTCAGGAACCGGAATTGGGCTTGCCACTGTAAAAAAACTGGTAAACAGTATGGGCGGGGATATTAAAGCAGAATCTACCCCGGGAATAGGCAGCAATTTTAAATTTAAAATAAAAAGACTTTAACTCACCTGAAACCATTGTGTTTAATGAGGTTTTTATATATTTGAGAAACATTCTATTAAACCATGCAGTTTAATCAGCCCGAAGTACTATATGCCCTCTTCTTATTGATTATTCCTGTAATTATCCATTTATTTCAGCTTCGCAAATTTGAACGGGAGAATTTCACCAACGTTAAATTTTTAAAAAAACTTTCCCAGCAAACCCGAAAAAGTTCACGCCTCAAAAAATGGTTGGTACTTGCTACCCGATTATTGATTTTAACCTCCATTATATTTGCTTTTGCCCAGCCTTATTTTCCCTCAGAAGATCCTAAAGAGGATAATATAGAAACCGTGATCTATTTGGATAATTCCTATAGCATGCAAGCAATCGGACAACGAGGCAGATTGTTGGAACGCAGTATTCAGGATTTGTTGGAAAACCTTCCTGATGACCGGGATTTCACTTTGTTCACCAATACTGATGATTATAAAAGGGCAGGAAAAAGCGACTTGCAGAAAATAGGCTATTCAGTTTCCCAACTCAATTTTGAAACGGTGTTGTTAAAGGCGAAAAACACTTTTTCCAACGATCCCACCACACATAAAAAACTGCTGCTGATCTCAGATTTTCAGGAGGGATTCAAATTTCCACCAACATTTAATTCTCAGGACATAACCTTATACCCCCTTCCCCAGCGTCCCGAGCGTCTGGAAAACATTCAACTGGATTCGGCTTTTATTACAAGTAAATTAATTGATACCCGGATTTTAAATGTACAATTCAGTTATAGCGGAAACCAACCTAAAAACACGTCGGTTTCACTTTACAATGGCGATAATTTGATTGGAAAAACCAGTGTCGATTTTTCAAAAATAAAACTTCAGCAACTCGAATTTCCTTTGGATAATACACCCATTTTAAATGGTTTGATCAAAATTGAAGATAACGGACTTCAATTTGACAACAGCTTGTTTTTTACGATTAATGAAGCGGATCCAATAATAATAAGCAGCATTAATAATGCAGAAGCAGGGTTTTTAAATCGGATTTTTACCTCTCCTGAATTTGAATACCAGTCAATGCCTGTAAACGCAATAGATTACAACAATCTTGCTGCTTCCCATGTTGTTGTTTTAAATGAAGTCGCAGAATTATCCAGTCCCCTTTTAAGCACGCTTCAGAAAAAACATGAAGCAAATGTAATTTTCATCGTAATTCCATCTTCTGAAGATACCGATAAAAATTACCGGTTATTTATGCGAAAATTAGGAGTTAGCGGTTTTGAGAACAGACAGGAACAGGAAAAATTAGTTACCGGGATTTCTTTTAATCATCCATTATATACCGGGGTTTTTGAAAAAAAAATTCGCAATTTTGAATACCCCAAAGTTCAGGTCTCATTCCAGCTGAAATCGGGAAACACAACTATTTTATCTTTTCAGGATGAGAAAGCGTTTTTATTTGAGTCTGATGGAAATTACTTTTTTACTGCTCCGCTAAATCAAAGCAACACCAATTTCATCCAATCTCCATTGGTGGTCCCAACTTTTTACAACATAGGAGGATCTGCGATCAGGCCACCACAATTATACTATTATCCCGGAAAAATCAACAAGATCGAGGTACCCATAGAAATTCAGGGCGATCAAATTTTGCAGATAAGTTCTAAAACTTCCAGTTTCATTCCGCAGCAAAAACGATTTTCAAATAAGGTTGAGATCATAATTGATGAACTCCCCCATGAACCGGGAAATTTCAACATAAATAATAAAGAACAATTGGTTTCCGGCATAAGTTTTAATGTTGACAGGGAGGAAAGCGAAATGGTTTATCAGGAGATCAAAAATGCTGAAAACATTGAGATTATTAAAGAACTTCCTGAATTTTTCAACTCGGCCGGTTTTAAAAAAGAAGTCGGTACTTTTTGGAAATGGTTTGTTACTTTTGCATTGCTCTTTTTAATTGTTGAAACACTACTCATAAAATATTTTAAATGAAGGTACTTCTCAAATCGGCTAAAATAATAGATCCAAATTCTGGCCACCATCAAAAAACGATGGATATTTTTATCAATGGAGGAAAAATCGATAAAATTGGAACCTCACTTAAAATTTCCGGTTTAGACAGAGAGATCAATCTTAAGGATTTACACGTTTCCCCGGGTTGGTTTGACAGCAGTGTTTGTTTTGGGGAACCGGGATTTGAAGAACGGGAAACCATTTCCAATGGATTAAAGACCGCAGCCAGCAGTGGATTTACACAAATTGCCCTGAATCCCAATACCAACCCTGTTATAGATGACAACGGAGCGATAACTTCAGTGCAATCCAAAGCAAAAAACCAGCCTGTGGAATTGTTCCCAATAGGCGCTTTAACCCGAAAATCTGAAGGAAAAGATCTGGCGGAAATTTTCGATATGCACCAGGGTGGAGCTGTTTCTTTTGGCGATTACAAACGCGGAGTGATGCACCCGAATTTATTGAAATTGGCACTTCTGTATGTACAAAATTTTGGGGGTTTGGTACAATCCTTTCCACAGGATAATTTAATTGCAGGAAAAGGATTGGTAAATGAGGAATCCAATAGCACACGTTTAGGTTTGATGGGAATTCCTGCCCTGGCAGAAGAACTTCAAATTACCCGGGATCTCGCCATTTTGGAATACACTGGCGGAAAATTGCATATTCCCACTATTTCTACTGAAAATTCGGTAAAACTTATCAGGGATGCTAAAAAGAAAGGATTGGATGTAAGCTGCAGTGTGGCCATTCACAATCTTGTATTTACCGATAAACTGTTATTGGAATTTGATACTAATGTGAAAGTATTACCCCCTTTAAGAACCAAAAAAGATACAAAAGCGCTGATTAAAGGCTTGAAAGATGGAACTATAGATATGGTAACATCAGACCACACCCCTATTGATATAGAACATAAAAAAGTGGAATTTGAACACGCTTTATATGGGACCATCGGCTTGGAATCGGCATTTGGAAGCTTGTTGAATGTCTTCTCCCTGGAAGAAACCATCGCGTTTTTAACAAAAGGAAGAGCGCGTTTCGGGATCCCGGAGCCGGAAATCAAAGAAGGAAACAAGGCGAATTTAAGCCTCTTTACCCCCGAAGGAAAGTATGTTTTCACTCCACAAAATATACATTCCTCCTCCAAAAACAGTATTTTTTTAAATTCGACTTTAAAAGGAAAAGTGTACGGGATTATTTCCGGAAATAACATTGTGATCTCTGAATAAGTTTAAAAAAATGATATTTTTGTATAACATTAAAAAAATCAACCAAAACTATGAATACAACGGCTGAAACAGGAAAAACTACCGCTATTGTAGCTTACCTTACTATAATTGGGACCATTATAGCTTATTTCATGAATAATGACACCAAAAACACATTCGCCAGTTTTCATATCAGGCAGGCACTGGGAATTCACATCACGTTCTATTTATTGGGAGCCCTGATAAGTATTTTTGACAGTTGGATGATTTCCTGGGCATTCTATATTTTTATTATCGTCCTGTGGGGGTATGGGTTTATAACCGCTCTACAGGGAGAACAAAAAGAAGTCCCGTTTTTGGGGGACAAATTTCAAAAATGGTTCAGTACAGTAGGCTAATGACTCCAAAACAACTCTCTTTATATCATATTATCAAAGAACCTTCAATTAAGAGGGAAAAAGCGCCGGTGCTCATTATGTTACATGGCTACGGAAGTGATGAAAACGACCTTTTCTCATTTGCAGGGGAATTACCGGAAGAGCTATTTATAATTTCGGTTAGGGCGCCGTATTCCTTACCTCCATACGGTAATGCATGGTACGCAATTAATTTTGACGCCACGGCAGGAAAATTCAGCGATAATGTTCAGGCTCGCGAATCCAGGGATAAAATTGCGCATTTTATAGATGAAGTTATTGCAAACTACCCAGTAGATCCGGAAAACATCAATTTATTCGGATTTAGTCAGGGCACTATTCTCGCTTATGCGGTTGCATTAAATCATCCTGAAAAAATTAAAAATGTAATCGCTTTAAGCGGATATATTAATGAGGAACTTTTAGAAAAGGATTATGCTAAAAATGATTTTTCCAACTTATCCATTTATGCTTCCCACGGCAGCCAGGATCAGGTAATCCCTGTAACCTGGGGAAGAAAAGCGCCAATATTGCTGAAGGAATTGGGGATAAATTATTCTTATTCCGAATTTCCGGTAGGTCATGGAGTTGCCCCGCAAAATTTTACTGAATTAAAATCCTGGCTAAAACAGAAAATTTAGATTTTAGAGAAGAGAAAATAGAGATGTGATGAAATTTTCTCTTTTCCCTCTCTCTCTTCCAATTTCCTTTTCAATTCGTACTCACTACCTCGCACTTTGTACTTTGTACTTTCCTCTACTCAATTGGATATAAAAATGATTTTTCGGTAGTGAAGTTCAGGTTGTTTTGCTCGTCAATTTCGTAGGAGATCAAAACCTCACCCCAGTAGGTACCATCGGTAAAATCGGCGATTATCCATTTGTGGTTTAATACTTTTACCTTATTGATCCGCATCACGCCTTCCATTCCTTTAAACGGAACAAGGTCATTATCCTCCCCTGCTTTATTTCTGCCTATTATTTCATCTTCTACCGTACGTGCAAGTTCTACTGCGTTTATACTCAAATTATCGAAATACGAAATAGCTTCTTCATTTTGAGATAAAGAGAAATAATTCAAACCTGAATTTTCGATGAGAAGTGCTTCATTTTTAATATCTGCCTCTGATAGTTTTTCTTGTAAATTTTCAATTTTTTCCTCTTTTGCATCCAGGATCTTTTTATCGTTTACATAGATAAAGATCGAAAAAAGCAACATGAAGATAAAGAGGTACAAATAAATTTTACCGAGCATTATATCGTGATTTTAAGGTTGTCATAGGCCAGAAAAATATTTTCCGGCAATTGTGCCTGGACTTCCTCATGGAACCCCATTAAATGGCTGATATGGATAATATAGGCGCGTTCTGGCTTCACATTGTTTATAAACTCCAGGGCATCCTCCAAATTAAAATGAGAATGATGTTTCTCTATTCTCAAAGCGTTAATTACCAATACTTTCACGCCTCTTAGTTTCTCGATTTCTTCTTCTTCAATTGTTTTTACATCGGTTAAATAAACGAAATCCGCCAACCTGTAACCAAAAACCTGTACCCGGTTGTGCATAACATTTACGGGGATAATATCGAGTTCCTTAAATTTAAAAGGTACATTTTGAACTTCATTGACCACTACACTTGGAGCACCGGGATATTTGTTTTCACTTTCAAAAATATATTCAAATCGTTTCTTAAGAGAATCCAATACCCTTTTATGCGCATAGATAGGAATATCCCCCTGCCTGAAAAAATACGGTCTGATATCGTCCAATCCAGCAGTATGGTCGTTATGCTCATGTGTATATAGAATAGCATCTATATGCGTGATCTGATTGGTGAGCATTTGCGCCCGGAAATCGGGGCCGCAATCTATTAAAATAGTATAACCTTGATATTCCACAAGGGCCGAAACCCGTAATCGTTTATCCCTAGGATCAGTGCTTAAACATACCGGATGATTGCTTCCTATTACCGGGATGCCCTGTGAAGTACCTGTACCCAAAAATGTTACTACCAAAAGAGTTATTTTTTACAAAAGTAAGTATATTTATTTTCTGTAGCTTACCGTTTTACTACCTTTGTCCTACATAATTTTATTACCAAAACATTATTCTATGCCCATTACAATTATGGGGGACAGAGAGTTTGAAAATGTTCCCTCAATTAAAAGTAAAGCATTACGCATCAATTTAAATGAAAATATTTATGGCACCTTTTCCGAGATTGGAGCAGGACAGGAAACCGTAAGGAATTTTTTTAGAGCTGGTGGTGCTTCGGGTACTATAGCGAAAGCTATGAGTGCTTATGACAAAGATTTTAGTGATGCCATTTATGGAGAAGAAGACGATAAACGCTACGTTACCGAAGGAAGACTTAAAAAAATGCTCTCTCATGAAATCAACTTAATTGAAGAGAGGATTACACGGGACAAGCATCCGCATAAATTATTTTTTAGCTACGCAAATACTGTCGCCACTATAGATTTTGCCAAGCAGTACAAAGGTCACGGTTGGGTGGGCATAAGGTATCAGGTTGAGCCAGGTGAAGATTATAACGAAATAAACCTGCATATACGTTTTCACGAAAATGATGCCCGTTTACAACAAAATACACTTGGGACCCTGGGTGTAAACCTGATTTATGGGGCATACTACAAATACGACAACCCAAAAAAGTTATTGAGGTATTTATACGATCATATTGATAAAGACCAGATTGAAATTGATACCATCAACTTTTCGGGCCCCAGGTTTGAAAAGGTAGACAACCGCTTGATGAGTTTGCAATTGGTGAAAAACGGAATGACCGATGCTGTAATGTTTGCACCAGATGGCAATAACGTTTTACCGGCCAAAATTCTTTACAAAAAAAATATCCTCGCTTTACGCGGAAGTTTTAGACCAGTAACAAAGGTGAATATGGATATTTACAAAGGCTCATTGGAACTTTTCATCAAGGAGAAAAAGGTGTCTAAAGAAAATACCGAAGTGATCTTTGAAATTACACTTTCCAATTTAAGAGCTGAAGGTGAGATCGATGAACTGGATTTTATGGACAGGGCCAAGCTTTTATGTTCTTTGGGACAAACGGTGATGATCTCCAACTTTCAGGAATATTATAAATTGGTAGAATATTTCTCCCGATATACCAAGGAACGTATGGGGCTTGCGATGGGTGTAAACAACATGATTGAAATATTTGACGAAAAATACTATAGGCACTTAAGTGGAGGTATCCTGGAAGCATTTGGCAAACTCTTCTTTAAAGATTTAAAAGTGTACTTATATCCTTTAAAAGATCATGAAACCGGGGAAATTATTACAAGTGAAAACTTAAAGGTTCATCCCCGTATGAAAGAACTTTACAAATTTTTTAAATACAACGGTAAAGTTTTAGATATTGAAGATTACAATCCTGAATTTTTAGACATTTTCTCCAGGGAGATTTTACAAATGATCAATGACGGAAAAAGTGGATGGGAAAACATGTTACCCGAAAGTACTTCCGAGATGATCAAAAAACAGAATTTATTTGGATACAAGGAACCTATTTTAGAAAAAAAAGAATAGGTTTTTTCTGATAAAGAATAAGGTTTTATTCAATACGTTTTATTCTTGCTCCAATGGCACAAAGCCTTTCATCTATATTTTCGTAACCCCGGTCTATTTGTTCAATATTATGAATGGTTGATGTTCCATGGGCAGACATAGCGGCGATTAAAAGGGAAACCCCTGCCCGGATATCGGGAGAAGTCATAGTGGTGGCCCTTAACATGGATTTAAAATCCTGGCCAATTACCGTTGCACGATGAGGATCACACAATATTATTTTAGCTCCCATATCAATCAACTTATCTACAAAAAACAATCTACTTTCAAACATTTTTTGATGAATAAGTACACTTCCTCTTGCCTGTGTAGCTACAACCAGCAAAATACTCAATAAATCGGGAGTAAATCCAGGCCAGGGAGCATCGCTTATGTTCATTATAGAACCATCAATAAAGTTTTGAATTTCATATCCATCAGTATGGGCAGGAATATAAATATCGTCGTTTCTTTTTTCAATGGTAATTCCAAGTTTCCTGAAGTTATTCGGAATAACGCCAAGGTGATCCCACCCGACATTTTTTATGGTAATTTCACTCCGGGTCATTGCTGCCATTCCAATCCAAGAACCAATTTCTATCATATCCGGTAAAATTGTATGCTCACAACCGGTAAAGCTTTCAACACCTTCAATATGTAATAAATTTGAACCGATGCCTTCAATTTTTGCACCCATAGAATTCAGCATTTTGCAAAGTTGTTGCAAATAAGGTTCACAGGCTGCGTTGTAGATAGTGGTTTTTCCTTTTGCCCAAACTGCGGCCATCACAATATTTGCGGTTCCGGTAACCGATGCTTCTTCCAGCAACATATAGGTGCCGGTAAGGCCATTTGGCGCCTCAACTCCATAAAACCGTTCTTCATCGTTATAACGGAAATTAGCCCCCAATTTCATAAAGCCTTCAAAATGAGTATCCAGTCTGCGGCGGCCTATTTTATCGCCCCCGGGTCTTGGAATATAACCTTTCCCGAAGCGACCCAATAAAGGACCTACCAGCATAATGGAACCTCTTAATCCACTACCTTCCTGCTTGAAGGCTTCACTCTCCAGATAATCCAAATCTATGGTCTCGCTAATAAAACTATAGCTGCCTTTCCCCAATTTCTCAACTTTTACCCCTAAACTTTTGAGTAGGGTAATTAGCTTATTTACATCAAGTATATCGGGGATATTGTTAATTATTACTTTTTCCGGGGTTAAAAGTACCGCGCATAAAATTTGGAGGGCTTCGTTTTTTGCACCTTGTGGTTGTATGCTTCCACTTAATGCATGGCCTCCTTCAATTTGGAAAGTTCCCATAAAAATTTAATTTTTTAATATCGTTTTCGTCCGCGTGGATTATGACTGACCTTTTTAGGAGGGGTTTTAAATTTCTTGTTTCCTCTCAATAAATTGGCGGCTTCGCTCAAATCTTCCTCGCTGTTTTTCAAATTGATCTTTCCACCGCTCAGTTCAGTAAGATGCCCAAAGATGATGTCGTCATCTACAGTTTCCCTGTTCCAATTGAGATAGGATTTTTTCATGTGATTGGCAATGGCATAGATTAAGGCTTCTTTCAAGTCCCCTTCTTCCATTTTCATAGCCTCATCGATCATCCTTTTTATATTGTTTCCGTAAAACCGGTATTTAGGAAAATTTTGAGGATATTCCATCGGATCCGGACGTTTTGCCAAAAGTTCCTTGGACGGCTTTGGAAAAGGCGATTCCACATCGAGTTTAAAATCGCTGATTATAAATAGCTGATCCCATAATTTATGCTGAAAATCAGGCACATCCCTCAAATGTGGGTTCATGTTGCCCATAACTGCAATTATAGCCTTTGCCTCTTTATTTCGTTCTTTATCGTCTTCAATAGAAATGGCATGTTCGACCATCTTTTGCAAATGACGCCCATATTCTGGTATAATAAGCTTACTCCTTTCAGAGTTATATTCTAATTCGTATATCAAAATTGAAAATTAAAGGTGATAATTAAATTGGTAGAAATTATTTTGCCTGCAAAATACAAAATATTATTCAACTGCTCTAAAATTTGAAATTTTTAAAAGATAATTTTTTTAGCTGAAATTCAGGTTATAAAGAAATAACTCCCTCTACTTCTCTTCCTATTTGCTTGTAAATTTCAATAACAGCATCAGGGCTTTTCATCCTGACGTTTATGGACAAACTGGTGTATTTTCCTTTTTTGGATAACCTTGTATTTATCACGGCTCCCATATTATCAAAGATCACTTCAATTTGTTCAACTTTTGATGGCTTGGTTGGCACTATGAATTTATACAGATATTCGGTTGGCCAAATTGAGGTATCTTGCAACTGGACCTTTAATTTCTTATAAAATTCTTCCGGATTTTTAGCTGGCTCCATATTTTTTTTCTCTTTCATTAGACTGCAAAAATACAAAATTATGATTCATTTTTTTTATCAATTACAAATACCGAAATTTGCAGCGTGCAAAATAAAAGAATTGTAATTACCGGCGGACCCGGTACCGGAAAATCGGCTGTGATAAGTAACCTGGAATCTAAAGGGCATTACTGCTTTCATGAGATCTCCAGGCAAATTACCTTAGAAGCTCAGGAACAAGGAATTGACCAACTGTTTTTGGATGATCCATTGTTATTTAGTGAAAAACTATTGGAGGCGCGCATAAAGCAACATCAGAATGCACAAGAACCTTCCGGAAAATTGGTGTTTTTGGACCGGGGAATTCCGGATGTGGTTGCCTATATGGATTATTTTGGAACCACCTATCCCTCAAAATTCAGGGATGCCTGCAATAATCATAAATATAATCGTATTTTCTTAATGCCGCCCTGGGATGAAATTTATGAGACAGATAACGAACGTTACGAATCCTTTGAGCAGGCCCAAAACATATATGAACACCTAAAAAAAGCCTATATTACATTTGGGTACCAACCTATTGAAGTCCCCAAACAATCAATAGAAAACCGTAGCAATTTCATATTAAACAATCTTGATGCTTAATTTTGCAACAGGCTAAACACATATTACAAAAGTACTGGGGACACGAATCCTTTAAATCCCTTCAGGAAGAGATCATTAAAGGTGCTTATAACAATAAGGACGTGGTCGCACTGTTGCCTACGGGCGGGGGAAAATCCCTTTGCTTCCAGATCCCGGCACTTCTTAAAGACGGGATTTGCATTATAGTATCACCACTTGTAGCTTTAATTGAAGACCAGGTAAAATCCCTTCAAAATAAAGGTATTAAAGCGCTGGCCATTACCGGTGGGATCTCGTTCCAGGATTTGGATGCCCTTTTGGATAATTGCATCTATGGAAATTATAAGTTTTTATATCTCTCTCCCGAGCGATTACAGCAAGACCTGGTGCAACAACGCATCAAACAAATGAACGTGAATTTAATTGCGGTAGATGAAGCGCATTGCATTTCGCAATGGGGACACGATTTCAGGCCGGCTTATTTAAACATTTCCATATTGAGGGAATTACATCCGGAAGTGGCAATTATTGCATTAACAGCTTCGGCCACCAAAGAAGTGGTTCGGGATATTCAGGAAAAACTGCTGCTTCAGGAACCCCTGATCTTTAAAAAATCCCTGGAACGTAAAAATATAGCCTTCAGGGTTCTTTTCACTGAAGATAAAATGTACAGGCTGCAACAGTTGTTGCAAGATAAAAATGAAAGCGCCATCATTTATGTGAGAAGCCGTAACGCGACCCTGGAAATCTCCAGGGAACTCCAGCAGCGTGGTTACACAACGGCTGCTTTTCATGGAGGTTTATCCAGTAAGGAAAAATCGGCAAAACTCAACTCCTGGCTAAGGGAAGATGTGAAAATCATGGTCGCTACAAATGCCTTTGGAATGGGCATTGACAAACCTAATGTGCGCCATGTCATACATTTGAATTTACCCGAAAGTATTGAAAGTTATTTTCAGGAAGCCGGGCGTGCCGGGCGTGACAATGAATTGGCCACTGCAACCATTATTACCAATAAAAGCGATATTCCCATTCTTAAAAATCAATTCTTAAAGACTTTGCCGGATCTGAAATTCGTGATCCTGGTTTATAAAAAATTGGTTGCCTATTTTCAAATTGCTTACGGCGAAGGCGTGGATACGAGCCACGATTTCAATTTTGCCGAATTTTGCAATCATTATAATTTGAATACTTCAAAAACCTACAATACCATACAATTGCTGGATAGGATAAGCATTGTTAAACTTTCTCAGCAATTTCAGAAAGCTGCCAGCCTTCAATTTATTATTTCAAACAAACAGCTTTTTTATTATTTGGAAGAGAATCCTAAATTCGATCCAGTTGTAAAAGCAATTTTAAGGACCTATGGCGGTATATTTGATAACAAAATGCCCCTCAATTTATCCTCCATTTGTAAAAAAGCGGGAACTAAAGAACCTGAAGTTATTTCCATTTTGAATCATTTACATCGTGATAAAATAGTAGAATTTGAACATCAGCAACACGATGCTTCCATAACTTTTTTAGTGCCACGGGAAGATGAAAGTAGTATTTACCCATTTGGAAAATACATAAAATACCAGGCGAAGAATAAAACCGACAAAATTGAAGCCATATTGGCTTATGTTGAAAATGATAAAATTTGCCGCAGCAGGCAACTATTAACGTATTTTGGTGAAACCGACACAAAGAATTGCGGGATCTGCTCGTATTGTAAACCAGTAGATTCCAATATCAGGAAAGAAACCGTCAAAAGAATTTACCTGGAAATCATGGACTTTTTGAAAACCGGGGACAGAAGTTCACGGGAGCTGGTTGCTGCCCTTCCCTATCCAGAAACCGGAATTTTAAAAGTGCTCCAATTATTAATGGAGAAGGAAATTATTGGCTTGACACCTACCAACACCTACAAACTAAAATAACTATGAGAAATTTACGCATTGTATTTATGGGAACTCCCGAATTTGCGGTTACCTCGCTTCAGGAAATTATCAAGGCCAATTACAACGTGGTAGGCGTTGTAACTGCTCCCGATAAACCGGCCGGCCGGGGCAGAAAACTTCAACAAAGCGCAGTGAAGGAATATGCCCTTTCTCAGGGATTGCCAATTTTGCAACCCACAAACCTGAAATCCCCTGAATTTATAGATGAGCTAAAGGCTTTACAGACTAACCTTCAAGTAGTTGTCGCTTTTAGAATGTTACCAAAAGTGGTTTGGCAACTACCTGAATATGGCACTTTTAATCTTCATGCTTCCTTACTCCCTCAATATCGGGGTGCTGCTCCAATAAATTGGGCGATCATACTTGGGGAAACAACAACTGGGGTTTCTACGTTTTTTATTGATGAAAAAATTGACACCGGAGCAATGATCCTTCAAAAAGAGGTTTCCATATCACCCGATGAAAATGTGGGAGAGCTTCATGACAAACTAATGATCACTGGGGCAAAGTTGATTTTAGAAACCCTGGAACTAATTAAAAATGATAAGGTCAATCCTCAAAAACAGGGCGATCATCCGCTTTTAAAAGAAGCGCCCAAGCTCACTAAGGAAAATACCCGGATTAACTGGGAAGCGCCGGCAAATCAAATCTATGATCACATACGCGGATTGGATCCCTATCCGGCTTCGTGGACCTTTTTTCAAAATGGAACTGAACAGAGTTTGATCAAGATATTCGAAGTTGGAATCTCCCATGAACCGCATGAGTATGCTTTGGGGAAATTAATCGTAGAAAATAATGAATTAAAGGTTGCCGTACGTGAGGGATTTCTCATTTTAAAAGAAATTCAGTTGCCCGGGAAAAGAAAAATGAAGTCGAAAGAATTATTGAATGGCTATCATTTTGAATCAGAAGCCAAAGTTCTCTAAAGCCTTATCACCATTGAAATGTCGGATTTTTGTAAAAAATCAATCTAAGTTATTAACAAAACACCCAAGTTATTAACAAAATGTCGCATTTCCCTTGTTATTACTTGCACGGCTGAGAAATCCACATAAATTTGTAATGCAAATTAACAGAAAGTTTAACCAACAATTAATTTAAAATTCAAATTATGAACAA
>Ga0307486_1000812_pt1 | contig 26370 bp, 25 predicted proteins | sample CBIW02metaG_FD_203663 | JGI IMG/M metagenome (GOLD analysis project Ga0307486, IMG submission 203663) | Sea-ice brine microbial communities from Beaufort Sea near Barrow, Alaska, United States - CBIW 0.2 | ecosystem: Environmental > Aquatic > Marine > Coastal | place: USA: Alaska | collected...
CCGAGACAACTGGCACAAAACGAACCGTTATAGGTCCGGCTAACCAGCTGAAAGTGGCACAAATTGAACCGAAATGCCTGGCACTAACCGACCGAAATCACTGGCACCATTTGATCCGAGTTATCCATTTCACGATAGACGTGTGAATAAAGTAAATAATAGAAAAGAATATTTTAGAGTAACGCTGGATGAAATCGAGCAAGTTGTTTTAGATAAATATGATAAAGAAGTTGAGTTTGTAAAATTATCGGAAGCTCAACAATTCAGAGAAACCCAATCAATTATAAAACAATTACAGAAATCATTGGAAGAAGAAGCTGAGAGAGAATTAGAAAAATACCCTGATACCTTATTCTAGAAAAGTATTTGCTACAACAGTCGCAAACACAGGACAATCCAGTAAAAAGTTGTATTTTAGACATCAAGTAAAAAACAACAAAGCTGACAATCCCGATAGCTTTCGGGAGCATCCCTACTCCACGCTACTTCCTAAAAAATTCTTGACAAATATTCAAGGGTGCTGAATGAAAAAATACTTCCAAGCAAAACGAACTCCCATTTCAATTCATATTTAAAGGAAATAGCTGGCTTGTACTGGTATCGTTAATTAATGTTTGTAAATATTCATTTAAAATAACCGTTGCAATGGCTTCCAATGGCGCCATTGATTCACCGTTGTTGTAGCCAGTGCTTTTATTATTCTAATTTTTTCAATCTTTTATTCCATTTTTCTATTCTCGCTTTTTGAGGATTATAGATCTCAAATGCGCCACCGTAATAAAAAATCTTTTTGTCTGAATTTATATATTCCAAAGCTTTTTCTGTCATATCATATTTATTAGCTAAAGAAAGAACATATTTTTTTTGTGTGTCTTTTAAATTCTGAAAAGTTGAAATAGCTCTTTTTATTGCCATTATTTCTTTCTCTTTCCATTTTAATTTTGAATAAATTATGATCAATCTTTCATGTGGATCGGACATAATAAATTCTTCAGCAATTATCTTTTCATAAATCTGGATTGCCTTTTTTAATTCATTTTTTTTCTCATAGAGTTTTCCATTTTCATTCATGGCTGAAAATAGATTTTTTAATTCTCTATGCTCTTTAAATAAGCTAAAATTCACATTGTTTTGATATTGAAGAGTTTCAATCCCTTCAGGCAAATTATAGTAAAAATTAAATTCAGGCATCTCTTTTCTGAAATCATCTAATTTTTTGCCTAAAGTGGGGTTTGATGGGTTTTGCGGTTCAATATCTATAGGTGAAAGTGCTGAATCAATTTTTGTATTTTTGTTTTCTAATTTGGCTAGTCTTATTTGCCATTTTTTTATCTCAGAAAAATTCGGATATGTTTCGATAACTCTTAGTAGAAATGGAATTAATAACTCGTAATTTTTCGTTTTTGAATATATAATGATTACTCTTTCAATATCGTGGGAAAAATTATTAATATTCAATCTAGAGCTAGATTCACCTAATTCAATTGATTTATGGTAAAATTCAATGGCATCATTATTTTGCCCTTTCTTTTCAAATTCTGTAGCTTTTTGTCTTAAGGCAGTTAGCTTATTGAATTCAAACTCCCATTTTTGATTTTCTTTTTGTAGTTCTTCTGTTTTTCTTAGTAATTCAGCATAATTTTTTGGTAAGACATTCGTAGAATTATTCCTTTTATTGGAATTAGTCTTATTTGATCCGAAAAGCAATTTAAATAGTCCCATATAAATTTCTTTAGAAAATTTCTGTCTGCATTGGCTACAACGAGTTTTTATAAGATTTGTGCGACCTAAGAACCTGAGGTTTTTCTGACGTAACAAATTTTTATTGATTGTTTGTGTATTTGTTTTAGTTCAAATTTAAGCATAAATTTTATGAGGTGTTGCAAAATGTTGCTTTTCAGTTCGATTATTTGTTTTAGTTCTAAATTCAATTTGTCTATTTTTCAATCAGTTTTATGATTGTAGAATCTGGAATATTTGTCGGTTTGTTGAAATTTGTCTTTTTCATAATTTTATTTTTAAATTAAAAATTTGGATTACAATTCGTAAAGTTTGGTTTTGGTAAAGTCCATGATACTGTTACTTCACTAAACCAAGAACATGAAATTACTTTTGTAACGTTCCAAATGCTTAAATTTTGGTTGAATTGTGAACGAGAAAACATAGCACCCATATCAGTAACATTACTCACATTCCAAGAACTGATATCTTGATTGAATAGTGAACTATAAAACATACGATACATATCAGTGACATTACTCACATTCCAAGAACTGATATCTTGATTGAATCGTGAATCATAAAACATCCTATTCATACTAGTAACCTTACTCACATTCCAAGAACTGATATCTTGATTGAATTGTGAACTGTCAAACATCCCATACATATTAGTAACATTACTCACATTCCAAGAACTGATATCTTGATTAAATTTTGAACGGTCAAACATACTACTCATATCAGTAACATTATTCACATCCCAAGAACTGATATCTTGATTGAATATAGAATGAGAAAACATAGCAACCATAATAGTAACCTTACTCACATCCCAAGAACTGATATCTTTATTGAATGTTGAATTACTAAACATCCCAGTCATACTAGTAACATTACTCACATCCCAAGAACTGATATCTTTATTGAATAGTGAAAGAGAAAACATCCCATTCATATTAGTAACATTACTCACATTCCAAGAACTGATATCTTGATTGAATTGCGAACCTTGAAACATCGCATTCATATCAGTAACCATACTCACATTCCAAGAACTGATATCTTGATTGAAATGTGAATCTATAAACATCCCATTCATATCATTGACATTACTCACATCCCAAGAACTGATATCTTGATTGAATCCTGGACCATAAAACATCTTATTCATACTAGTAACATTACTCACATTCCAAGAACTGATATCTTGATTGAAAGATGAAAGAGAAAACATAGAACTCATATCAGTGACATTACTCACATTCCAAGAACTGATATCTTGATTGAATCGTGAATCATAAAACATACTACTCATACTAGTAACCTTACTCACATTCCAAGAACTGATATCTTGATTGAATAGTGAACCATAAAACATCTTATTCATACTAGTAACATTACTCACATCCCAAGAACTTATATCTTGATTAAAAAATGTATTAGAAAATATTTGACTCATATCAGTAACTTTAGAAGAACATACTTTTGTTACATCCTCACCATTATCAACCATCTGTCTCAATATTGTTTCACTAACAATTGTGTAAATAATTCCAGTCACTTCACCTGTTTGACCAGTTTGACCCCAATCATAACATTTAATTGTTATTCCATTTGAATCCAAGTAAATAGGTGACATCACACATCCATTTGGATTTACTGTCTCACCACTTTGAGTGTTTGGACAAGTATCAACACTATCCATTACACCATCCCCATCGGTATCCAATTCTTCAAAAACACATGTAATTGACTTACTCGTATTCATAGTAATCGTTATTGGATTGGTAGTCCCTGTAACATCTCCTTCCCAATTTTTAAAAACAAATCCTGCTAATGGCGTTGCTAACAATGCAACGGTCTCGTTTTCATTATAAGTATCTGAAGAAGGGGAAACATTCCCTGATTCTGATGGAGTTATTTGTATAGATAATGAATATTGTATTAGAGGCTCATCTTTGGAGCAACTAACTAGAAATACAAATAATACAGCAACTAATAAAATTGTCTTTTTCATAATTTAATTTTTTAAAGCTACAATAATTTAATTATACCCAACGAGTTACGAAATAATCTTAATAGTATTTAGTCTTTTGTCGGTTTCTAAGATAATCTCATTATTCTTTAACTTTTTATTGAATTCGTATTCACTCATCGTTAAAAAGTAATATTTTAAAAGTAATGACATTAATGTACTAGCTTTTATATCATCATATTTAAACTTATTTTCTCCCTCAATGAGGATTACTTTTTTCATTACATCATCTGTTAGTTCCATTTTTTAAAGTTTTATTTTTTATTTTTTCATCAACAAACGCAAAGCGTTTAAATCCACCCTAAAATGTTAGAAATAGTAAACAGTCCAGCAATAACATCAAATCCTAATGATTAATTTTTCTCAGTTTGAACGGTTTAAAATTTGAAATTTGTCTGCTTTATAAATTATAATTTTAAAGAATTTTTCTGTTTTTATTGAATTCTGCTATATTTTGCAACGTGTTATATAGCATCTAATGTAAAGGTTTCTATCAGATATTTTCAGGATAAACACATAATATGAACTCCGTTACTAATAGCAGGGTGGATGCGAATATTACGGTTCAAATGATGCCACTTTAAAAGAGTCTGCAATTAATGTAAGTAGTAAATAAATATTCTAAACTTAAAAAACCATATTGCTTGTGGTTTTTAAATTTAGAAATTTGAGGGAATTAAATCTTAATAAGAACGGGATATTTTTAAACTGCTTTACCGGTATTGTGAATTAATGTATGTAGATAATTAATTTAAAATAGCCATTGATTTACCGTTGCAACGGCCAGTTGGTAATTTGCAACGGTGCCGTTGATTGCCGTTGCAATCACGGTTGCAGCCGTTGCGAAAGCTGTTTTTTAGGGTGAAATATAGCTAGGAGAAGGTAATTAGCCGTTGCAACGGCTCCGTTGAATTACCTTTATAATTACCAATGATCCCTTTTGCAAACATAGTTATTAAGAAAAAAGGGGGGGGTAGACAGTCTGACGATTTTTTAAATGAAAAGAAGCGGATTTTAAGCACTCATATTATCACCATTGTTTCGCAATTAAAAAAAGTTTGCCACAAGCTCGAGCATCTGAAAGTGCCTGATGATGTTCAAGTTTAATACCGTGTTTTTTACAACAAGCATTTAAATTTGCAGGATTGTAACCTTTTGCTCGATATATTTTTAATGTACATTCCCATTTGTTGGATATGTTTAAATCAATGAACTCAATTTTATAATCTATCATTGTTTTAGATAAAACATTTCTATCAAAACTTTCATTGTGTGCTACAAGGGTTTTACCGTAAATACGTTTTCTTATTTCGGGATATATTTCATTGAAACTTGGAATATTTTTAGTGTCATTTTCTGTAATTCCGTGGACTTGAATATTATGCCAATTGTACTCGTTGTTTGGTGGTCGAATTAATGCGTGATATTCATCAATAATTTTACCATTTTCAAAAGTTACAATTCCAACAGAACAAATATGATGTTTTGTTGCTGTTTCAAAATCAATTGCTGCAAATGTTGTTTTCATTTTGGTGAAGGTAATGGGTCTTGGTTAATTCAAGTGGCCTGGAGTAGGAATGTGGACTTGTCGGCTTAGTTGTTTGATACTTGATGTCTAAAATATCACTTTTCACACAATTGCCCGCTATTTGCTGGCAACCGATGTTAGCTAATGTTTTTTCTTGGGTTTTATTCCTCCTTTTTGAAAATAGTCATCTATTTCTTGAGAGTTTTTATTTAACGAATAATCATCTACCCTTTTTAGAAGTTTCTCGTTAACTAGCTTTTCATTTTCAAGAAAATAACCTAATAAGTCAATTTCATCGTTCACGTGTATTTTTGGACTTGTGAACAACGGAATTCTTTGCTCTAAATAGTCTATAAAATCATCTTCATTTTCTAAAATCTCGGAAAATATCATTAAATCGAATAAACTACAATTCCAAGCGAATTCCACTTCAGGTTTTACTATTCCTAATTCTTTTAATTCATGTAGGTTTGAAATGAATCCCGAAAGGTGTTCCAGAGTTATTGTTAATCTAAATGTCTTTTTTGTGTTTTCTACATTTATTAAATTTCCTTTTTTATCGTAAAATGAATTATCATTACTTTCTACGATGTATTTGTATGCGCGATGGCTTTGATAAGCACCATAACCTATAGTTTCTGAAAGTTGACCAGTTAAACTTTTTAAAGCACCTCTTCTTGATGGTGCCGATAAACCTCCAGCTTTAATTTCAATTATGTAATTGGCTTTTTCTGAAATAATAAGTAGGTCCAATTCAGTTTCAATTGGATTACCATTTTCATCCAATATTCCTGGTTTATATTTTAGATTCAGATAAGATGTTGAATTTTTTATAAAATTGTCTAGTAACTCTGCCGTTTTGAATTCTAGGTAATTGTCCCTTGAATACGAGTATTTATTACCAAGATATTTTTCGTTATAATATTTTTTGCTCGCATTTTTAATAAGGAATTCTGCAATGTCAAATAGATTTCGTGTTAAAACATTAAATGCAAAAAGGTAAAATTCATCTTTGTATTTGATTATCGGTTTCTTGGTTATTAAAGTTTCATTTAAAGGCAAACCTTGAAACTTTGGGTTTAGAAAATCTGCATTTTCTCCGAAATCTTGAGTAATGACTTCAACAACCTTTTTATGTTGTTCTTTTCTAAATCTTATTTTATATAATTCTTGAAACTGTTTTGGGTCATTGATTAAAAATCCATCAGGTTTACCATTTTGTGAAACAAAATCAGGATTGTTCGCCAAAAACTCAATTATTGGTTGTTGGTCATCGGCTCTGAAAATATTTATACCTTTTGCTTTATGCCATTCCTCAAACCGTTTAAATGAATTTGGATGTGGCATGCCATTTGGCAATCTCATTCTACAATACCAAGAATCTTCTAACTGTATAAATGTCTCGAGAATATCATTTGAATCAAACCCATAATTATCAATGAAAATTTGGTCGTGACCAGAAAACATTTCCTTGAATAAACCGTAGATATGATGCATATATCCATCTCCTCGCATATGTAGTGCTTCTAAAACAGTTAAGAATCTTAAATGACTTTCCTGTTCTGAATAGTTTTTAGTTAAAGCTTCTGTAGAAATATATGCGTTATAAGCCATTCTAATATTCGTTAGTAAATCCTTTAATTCTTCAAAAATATCTATAGATGGCTCTTTTGAAGGATTGTTTTCAAGGGCAGTTGCAAAACTAGTTGCGTATTCCAAAATCACTTCTGCCATTCCATCATCATCTGAATTATCGTGATTGAGGAATTGATTATAAGAAAGGAAACCTAAAAGTTGAAAATTATCGAAAGTTTTGAATATTTCGATTACTCTCTCAATGGATTTTTCAATAAACTCTAAAGTTTTAGGTCTATTTGCTATTATTTGATGAAGGGATTCTTCGTGTTGTTTTTTAGTCCGCTTGTTTTTAATAGTAATATTTTTTCCATCCAATTTTAATTCTATTCCGTTAACTAGTTCTCTTCTGACACCAGAAGTTTTTCCATAGACCTTTTTTGTCTTTTTCTTTTTTTTCTTTCTTCCTCTACTTTTTGGCATAAGTTAGTTTTTTGTTCAAATGGTAGCTAATAGACTCGTCTAACACAAGTTGGCGGAGTAGCGGGCACGGACTTGTCGGCTTAGGCCTGATTTGTTGATGAAGTTAATTATTTTCTTTAAAATTTTACCGCCTATTTACGATATACTTTATTTGCAAAAGGATTAGTGCAGAATCTAATAATGTATATTTTTCCTAAATTCTTCTAGTTTTTCAAAAATTTCATTAAACCTTTGATAAGATTTATTAAACATTCCTGCTTGAATTGGTGCCCAATTTTCTTTTTCTTCATTAGCGCTATTTATAAAATCTATTAAAGAATTATTACCTCTATTAAAATATCTGAATTTCCACTGATATTCTCCAAGCGGAGCCCAGTCGTTATGGTATCTGTCCACTACTAAATGACTATAGTTGAGTGATAATATATATTCAAAAAGTGCGAAATTTTGCTCAAAATCATTATCGTCAAAAATTATATCTTGAAAAAACGGTCTTAATTTTTCTTTGATATACGAACTCATTGGAGTTTTCTTATTGCTATTGATAATTTTATTAAAAAAATCTTTCTCAATTAATGCAGAGTTAATTTTACTTATTAAATAAATTTTTTCAGCTTCCGGGTAGTATAAATCATTAATCTTGATTTGAAATATTTCACTTAGCAATTTATAATTCCTTGTCTTTGTAGCTGTTAATCCTATTGAATAGAAAATGCATAATGTTGGGATTAAATTAAAATCGAAAGATTCTTGATTATAACTACCATTTATTTTTGGAGGTACCATTAACCGTAACAGTATTTCTTTAAAAAATTTATGATGTGATTCTTTTGTCCAATATGTTCCATTTATACATAATGGTATCAATATTTCAAGACTCGACAAATACAGTTTTAAAATGTCTCTAAATTGCTCTGCTTCTAAATTTTGATTTGGCTTAACAGCATTTTGAACCTTCTCTTGAACTTTTAAGCATTCGTGTATCAATAGATCACGTAAATTAATTGTATTTTCTTCCTTACTAATATATTTTTTTAAACGAGCAACTGCTATGTCAGCACTTAAAGGATCTTCATTATCAAATGTTTCTAAAGCTTCAATTTTCTCTAATAATTCTTTGAAAAAATGATCTGCGTCTTCTATTTTAATATTATAACCTTTTCTAGTATCCGAGATTTCCTTTAGTTCTGGATTACAGTTATGTATAAAACTCCAGTAACTACTAAATCGAAAATTATTACATTGTTTAATAGTATTTATTAATCCAACATCCCACTTTGCGGACCAACCACAAGAAATAATTCCATACTCATTGAAAATTTTTAAAAGATAATTATTTAAAATATCAGGATATTCGTTGAGTTCTTCTTTGGTATTCAAAAATCTTGAATCTAAATAATCTCCATTTATTTTTATTAGAATAAATTTGGTATGAACTAATGGTATTGTTCCTTCAATATCTGATGGATGTCTAATAACTAATGGTTCTATTCCTTCTTCCAATAATGCTTTCTCGGTTAATCGGTCAAAATTTGTAGTGATTATCACTTTGAAATAACCTTTTTTGATAAGTCTTGCAATGGATTTGTGAGCTTCTGTTGGCTGATATAGATCAGCTTCATCTTTACCTTCAAAATAAGATTTTAGTATGTTTAATCTTTCTGTTGGCGTCGATGCTATTTTTTCTAGTATATTAGAATAATCAGGTTCTTCGTGAAATTTATTTCTATACCATTCTTCCGGAGATGGTTCACAGTTTTCATTTTCTAGCCTAGCAATTTTTTTTATCAAATCTACAACAATGTCCCATCCTGTAGGGATTCCTGATTTTTTGGAAATACCAGATCCTAATAAAAGTGCGAAAATACCTTTATTAGAATAAATTGAAAATGCAATGTTATTAAGATTTTTCTTCATTTAATCTTTTTGCTAACGTTTAGGTATAAAAATAGTGCGGTTTTGTGTGAGAGGATTTTCCGCAGGAAGATCAGACTGGCTTTAGCAATTCCGAGTGGATTCGGACGTAGTCGCATCTGGCGTAATTGCGGTTATACATTGTTCTATACCTTTTTTTCCGCACCGTGAATTTCCTCGTGGCATTTTCGACACACACTCATTAAATCCTCTAACTTCTCGTTTTCTAAATTTTTATAAGTCAAATGATGGACTTGTTCAGCTGGATTTTCCTTGCACTTTTGACATTTGTAATTATCACGATCCAAAGCTAATTTGCGTTTCGCTTTCCATTCAGCACTATGCAAATAATTTAGATATTTCCCGTATTTTGAATAGTTAGTGTTATAATATTTTTTATCTTCTACAAGAATAGCTCGCTCTCTGTTGATATTTTCAAAATACTCTTCGTATCGAGTTTCACTAAATTCACTCCTTATTTCGTCCCCAAATTTTTTCGCACTCAAGGCTTTTTTATTTGGCTTACCACCGCAATTAAGACATTGTTCGTAAAGGAAATATTGACCTGTATTTTTATGTAATATCGTTACAATGCTATGAGGTCGTCTGCAACAAATTTCCGCTCTTTGATAAGTCCAATATTCGCATTCCTGACATACGAAAACATCGAAAAATTCAAAAGTTGTTATTGTCTTGATATTTTTTGATTTACAATCTTTATTGAAGCACTCGGTCATTGGTTTTTTAAATGATGTAGAACGGCCTCGAATAAGAATAGTAGCGGATTTTGAAACACTAACTTTGCGGATAAACGCAGACCTTTTTTATATTTACTTACTTTCGATTTAGCGATTAAACCTATATTATTTTTATAAATTGTTTGCCACAGGCACTTCTTCAGCCGTCCATATTTCAGTCGCTTTTTTTAGAAGAAAATCGGCTCTTTTTTCAATTTCCGATTCGTTCCATTCATTCAAATCAAGATATGGTGCAAGAGTTTCAATTCCGCCCGAATAATGTTTTAAACCTTCTTTATTTCCGCTACCTCTCTTTTTAGTTGGCCAATTAGAATCTCGAATTGAAGCGTTTAATGATTGTGTTATAATCGCTAAATTCCCTAATGTTTTAAGTTTGAAATTTCTGTAATCTTTATCCTCTTTTGTGGAAATGCTATTCCATTTGTTTTCCCACTTTTTTGGCATCAAGTGTTCCAAACTATACTTGCTAATTCCTAATAAACCTGTTGCTTGCTTACTACGATTTCTAATTTTTGATTCTATTAAATAGATAATTCCAGCCGTTTGTTTGTTAATCAAAATTGAGTTTTCAAAACCTTGCTTCAATTCTGTGTCATTTGGTAAGTAATTTACTTTGTCGTTCCTACTTTCCAAATATTGTACAAACTGCTCTTTTGAAAGAATTTTATTTGAAATTAGTCTGTCTGTGAATAATTGATTGTAATTTTTTGTTGTTGCTTTCACAACCATTCTTCTCATTACATAACTTTCTATAAATGCAAAAAGGTCATTTCGCTGATTTTTATTCTCAACATTTTTAAGAACGTAAAGTGTGTACGGAATTAAAGTCGAAGTTTCAAGTCCGAAAATAATTGCGTTTATTCGTTCAATCCCACTTTCGGCTGTCAGTTCGTTGTCGATAATGTCAAAATCAAAGTTGGCTCTAAAAAGAATGGCATATTCTTTAATTTCCTCAAGGATTTCTGTTTTATCTAACTTATAATCTCTTATAAATCTTTTGTAAGACTCAAATAAATATTCTACTCTTGAAAAATCAATTTTGTCGTCTGTTTTTACTTTAAGTTCGGGTTCTTGTATTTTAATTTGAAGATAAGAATAGAAGAAAAGGTCTATAAAAGTTCTCTTTAAACGTCCAGTTGTGATTTCTCTGTCCCAATAGATTTTAGTTTCGTCATCTTTCTCAAATATTTGTTTCCAATACTTGTTGTAATTGTCAATTTCGTCACGTTTGAAGAAGTAGTTTTTTAGCAATTCTGCCGTTGTCAATCTAACTCCAAGTGAATTTATTGTATCAAAAATTTGTTGTTCGTCTTCTTCATATCCAAGGTCAATACCAACAAATAAAATGTTGTCGAGAATATTGAAAAAATCTATTGAGTTTTTTAAATCGTCTTCAGTTATATTTACGTTGAAAAAGTTATATGCAGAAAGTATATTGTCATTTTCTGAAACATCTTTAAATACTGTTAAACTTTCAAGATTTACAATTTTATTAAAAGATTCTTGGTCGTTGTGGTTGTGAAGCAAGATGATTGATTTGTCTCTTTGCTTTTTAAAAGTTTCTGTAAAATCGTTGTCTGAATTATTTTTTAAGCACAATACTTTTAGGAAAATATTCAAAGTTGTTAGTCTTTGTTGTCCATCAATTACTGTTAAAATAGAATCTTTGTTTGAGGATGTTTCTTGTTGTTTTAAAATTATAGAACCTAAAAAATATGGTTTTTGAGTTCTAGAAACCATTCTCATATCTTCTAAAAATCTTTGCCATTGTTCAATATCCCAAACGTATGCTCTTTGAAAAAAAGGTATTTCTAAATTTCTACCTCTGTTAAATATATCTCTAATTGTTCTTTTTCCTGCTTCCATTGATTTTCCTAATGTTTGTTTTTAGTTCTGTTCAAATCCCGCATATGTGTCCATATCTTGTCTTCGCCCAAAAGACAGAACTGCACGATTTTGTTCACATTCAATTTTAAATTGTTCGTTGATTGATGAATTCGGATTAATTTCGTAGTTCATCGTTTATTTAGACTTTAACTAAAGTGATAAACACTTCTTTTTAACTTACTTTTATTTTCGTTTTGGTGGCTTTAAGGACGGTGTGTTTCCAGGCGTGTCTTTGTTATCTCGTGCGCGTTTATCTGGTTTTCCTGTTGATTTAGCAATCCTTTTTGGTCCTGGTTTAAGTGCCATAATTTTCGTTTTTATTTAATATGTTAATTAATTGTTTTATTGAACTTTAATCTTCTGTTATTTTGTATGCAATTATACTTAAATCTATTTTGACTCTTAACGGTTCTTCAATATCTCTAACATGTATCAACGAATAGCCAACTTTAAAATCAGTTGATAGTTTCGTCTAATTATTGATTTTATACTGTCGATTTTATTGGAAGTCGAATTAAATTTGGTTGGTTTTTTTCCAAATATCTGGACACCGTAATCGGTAATTTTATTGTTTTCCAATAATGTTCAACCAATCGAATTTGTTCCTTAATCAAGTTTTATTATTTTTCCCATTTTTTATCCAGTTAAATTTGCGAAAGGTCTTTGTCCATATTGGTTAGTGAAGTACGCCAATAGTTTTTTCTCTATTTCTCTTGGTTCGATTTCAGTCATTGGGAGCCAACAAAAAGTCAAGTCTAAATGATTTTTTAATTGCCAAATTAGTCTGCCACCATAATGTCCAATATTTTTTCCTTGTCCGAACTTTAAATATTGTTTTAATCGACTTCTTAAAGTGGCATTTCCATTTAGTCCACCAGCTTTCCCGATATAAATTGTTTTGCAATTCTTGACCCAATTATTTTCCAATTCGGCGATTGGAATATTTGGGTCTTTTTCTTTAAAAAAACCGCCAACTCCTTTTGTTAAGAATTCGATTTTTTTGTCGGACAGGTTCAAAACCAAATAAACTCCCATTTGATTTGGTAAAAGGTTCGGATTATTGTTTAATTCCGTTACGCTCTTAAATCCAATAAAATCAAATTTTTTTAGTTTTTCAATATCATTAAATTCTATCACTACTGTTTTTTAAATGTTTGGCAACTGGTTATTTAGCATCTAATGTACAGGTTTCTATCCTATATTTTCAAGATAAACACATAATATGAACTAAGTTCACCCTAATATTAGGGTGGATGATCCAAAATTAGGGATTTAAACCATTCTTACAAGCCTTGTAATTGGCGCAACCGTGCGGGTCGTAATTTATAACGGCGGCGATTAACGGTGGCGGTTACTAATTGCTAACCGCCGCGGTTAATTTACCGTTATAATCACGGTTGGAGCCATTGCGAAAGCTGTTTTTGAAGGTGAAATATAGCCAGGAGAAGGTATTTAGCCGTTGCAATGGCTTCCAACGGCGCGGCTATTCACCGTTGAATTATTGTTGCTGAGGGAGTGCACAATGTCACTGAGAATCACCGTTGCAACGGCGGTTGTTATTTTGCAACGGCCGTTGCAATCACAGTTGGAGCCATTGCGAAAGTTGTTTTTGAAGGTGAAATATAGCCAGGAGAAGGTAATTAGCCGTTGCAACGGCTAGCAACGGCGCGGTTGTTTGCCGTTGCGAAAGCTGTTTTGGAGGTTGAAATATAGCTAAAAGAAGGTAATAAGCCATTGCAATGGCTCCGATGAATTACCAATAATCGTTATAGCAAACAAAGTTATTAGGAAAATGTGTTTTTAGATAGTCTGACGGCCTTGGTTAACTCAAGTAGGGTGGAGTAGGGACGTGTCCTTGTCGGCTTAGACCTAGTTTGTGGTTGAATAATTATTTTTATCCTAAAACAGCCCGTTATTTGTGATAAACGTTATTAAAACAAGCCTTTGCGGTTGCAAAATCAGGGTTAATATATGATGAAAATTATCGAAGTGTTTTGGCAAAAATTTAAGTAAATTTCACTTGTTTTTTACCACAGTTTTTTATTGGCAAACGTTTTTTTAGAACTGATTCCAAAACTGATCACTTTTGTTGGTCAGCATCTAAATTTTCATCATAATGTGTAAAATCCCTCTCGTTATCTATATTAATTTCCTTTTCTGATATCCTTTTCAAAGCTTCAATCTCTTCATAATCTGGAAATAATAATTTGCGATTTTCAAATAGTTCTAAAATTAAAACTTTACATATAATTCCAGAAAGACCTCCAAAAGTTGTTTTTCTCGATTTAATTAATAAAACTCCTAATTTTTCTAAAAGTTTCAATAATTCTTCATTGAATTTATCACTAACAAATATATGGTCAAAATTTACATTTTTATCAGGAAATGAATAATCTAAGTTTAGAATTTGTTTTTCTCGAGTTTGAATGTTGACAAGACTAATCACTAACTTTTCATCAATATAAATTTTTTCGAGATTATAAATTATGTTGTTAAATTCTATAAAATGATTAAAAATTGTGTTTTTAAGTATTAATAGTGAATTACATTCTAACTCATTGGTCGAATAGTAATTACTAGAATATCTCCATAATCTTCCTTTTAATTTGGCTTGTACTTCAATTATAGTTCCATAACGACAAAATCTTAAAAGTTCTAATTTGTGTTTCAAAAAAGATAAAGTGTATTCTTGACCATCAGTTTCAATTACAATCTTCTGTTTAGGAAATGAACTGTTTTCGTGAATTTTGGAATATTGTTGTTTTTCATCAAAAAAATGAACTATTTCTCCTTTAATTTTTAGGTTTATCATTATGTCTGTCTGTTTCTCAAATGTTTGCCAACGGGTCTTGGTTAATGCAAGTGGCGTGGAGTAGGGACGTGAAGTTGTCGGCTTTGTTGTTTGTTACTTGGTCTCTAAAATATCACTTTTTGTTCGAATGCCCGCTATTTGCTATTAACCGACTTAGCTGCTGCCATTATCTCGCTCTAATATTTGATAATAGTAACTAAACGGTTTGTCATATGTAGTAAGTTGTCTTTTCTTCTTAGGTTTATTTTCCTTATCCTCAAGCTCATCTACATCCTTAAATAAATCATAATACAAAGCACTTCTATTTCGATCCAATTGTTTGATTTGAACCTTTGAAAATTTATTTAATTCTAATTCTTGAAATCCATTTTTCCAACACATATCTGTAGATACTTCGCTAAAATTATCTAATCCAATTCGACCTACAGACATTCCAATTAATCGATTTATTGCCGATTCAATTGCTGTTCCTTATTTACATCTTTGATTATTGGTAATAGCCTTTCTAATTTCATTTACGATAATTTTTTGCTTAGTTTGTTCCTTTAAAAATGAACGTTTTCGAACTCGTATGTCACCTTTAAAATTTATCTCATACCCTACGAATGTTATCCACGGAAAATGATAATCTTTAAATGAATTTGACCATCTAAATGGTCCTTTGGACTTACCTTCCCAAAATTTTTTGTATTTAATCTTTCTGTTTTCCGAATTAAAAAGATCTTTTGTTTTTTTAAATTTATGAGGAAACAACTTTAATTTATTTAAAGAATCAACATATTCTTTTTTCGCTACTCTACAAGTTTGAAAGTCTTCATGAATAATAATCATATCATCACAAAACCTAATATATAAAACGGGTGATTTTTCTAATTTTTTATCTACATCATTTAAATATATATTAGCAATCAATCCTGATAAAGCACCACCTTGGGGTATACCAATTCTTTCATCTTCAATTGAAGTATAATGTTCATGTATTTGATTATCTACCCACGGAAACGATCCTCTTAAAATATTATAATTTTCCCAGTAGGTTGGTTTATCGTGATTTTTGACATTTACATTGAAAGCATATGAATTTAGAAAACTTTTAAATATTTGACTTGACTGTTCAAGATTTAATGAAGGATGAAGACTTTTAATATTGGCACTTAGTTTATTGAATGCTTTTAAAATTATTTTATGGTTCACAGTATCATAAAATCCTTTCATATCACATTCTACAACAAAAAGTTCTTTTACCGATTTGTCTTTTTTATATGAAAGAATATCCCGAATACAATTATGGTGGGATATTGTTCTATTATTTATTTTTTTTGATCTAAAAGCATAAGACGATGCTTGGAATTCATCATCTAATATGAAGGTTAAGAATTTATTTGTCTGACTTAAAATAATTCTATCCTTCAAGGAATACATTGATAATGGGCGACAGTTATTTTTTTCGCTTTTATCTTGAAATATTTTTTTTAAAGGCTTTTTGAGTTTAGGAAAAATTAATGGTTCATTAACCGTATAACTGGTTGAGAGAGCAGAAGATTTAACATCCTTAATAAAAACTTGTAGTTTAAGAAACCAAACTTCTTTCGAGTTATGTTGTCGATGTTTCTTAATTGTTTTAAGTAGTGAATAAAAATTTTTGTCATTTGAAGTTAGAAATTCGTTATTAGATTCATTTTTCACTCTGGAGTTTTGACCAATTTTCACCCATTTTCTTCTCGGTGGTAGTATTTCCGTAAGTTGTTTTTTTAAATCTTCTTGATATTCCTCGAATTCATTTAAACCGTCTTTTTTATTTTCTAAATGGTAGTTGTAATTAGAATCTGAAGTAAGTAAATGTAGTAAGTGTTGTTTATTTCTATTTTTCGCGATTTTGACCCGCATTTTGCAGATTTGTCTAATTATTTCATTTTCTATAAAGTAGGATTCAAAATTTTTCATAAGTAAATAAAAATGGAGTCCCTGTAAACCGCATATAAACGGATATTGACAAAGATACTGACATATTGCCAATGGCCTCTTTTAAGCTCTCCGACGAAGCCTTATCGTTGATGAGAGTGATATTTGCTCGAGACTAAATGCCTTCCGCCTCCGGTACTCCATTTTTTTGATATTTAGTTTTAAAACCTTTTTGATTAGCTAAATATACTATGGAAGAAAATGAAACTTCATTTCTTCTATTTTCATAGCAATTTGATAAAAAATTTATACAATTAACCTCATTAAACTTTTCTTTATCTCTCATACTTAATTTTATAAAGTAATTTTTACCTATATTGAAAGTAAAGGAACTGGCTATTGCCATTCCAATTTTACACCAATTCTCATATGTACTGGTAATGGAAAAGTTTTTATTTTTTAAAAATCTTATAATATTACTCATTAATTTTCTATCATAAGGATTATTTTTATCGATAGAATTATAAAGTGCATCCTTAATATTAGCAAAACTTCGTACTTCGTTTTTTATTTTTAAGTTATTGGATAACTTTTGCCCGAAATTACTTTCTTCGATTACAAATTCTTGAAAATTTCTTTTATTGACCATTTCTGGATCCCAAGAAAGAAAACAGAGTCTAGTAATATCGCTTCCGCTTTTATCTAATATAATAGAATGTTTGTCAAAAAAGTATTTAGAGATAACATTAAATGCTTCTTTATGAATAAAATCAATGTTTTTATTTAATAAGCTTTCACTGAATTTTATTTTAATTAAACCTTTATATCCTCTATCAGACGGAGATTTCCAAAATGATTTGACATAACTATCCGAATCTAAAAGAGCTTTTGTTTTGGTCATTCCTTCTTTTGAAAGCTTGTCAATATCAAGAACTAAAAGTGAATTATAGTTTTTGAGATTCTCTTTTCTTCTTTTTAGATTAAAAGTACCTGCAAAAGTTACCGCTGGCAATTGTTTTTTATGAATATCATAAAACTCCTTATTTCCAGAACTTAATTTTTTTCTTAGTAATTCAATTTTGGATTTTAATTTTTCCGATTTAATTATATCAAAAACTTGACTATAACTTACCTCTTGAGAAATATCTGACCAAGTATTTTCTTGATATGAGTAAAGATTGTCTTTTTGTTTGATGTTCATTCTATGTTAATGGTGTCTAGTCCTGAAATATGGCTACAGGTTAAAATTGATTTTACGCTGTGTCTAGTCCTGAAATATGGCTACAGGTTAAAATTGATTATACAAGGTGTTATTATATGCCGTATTATTTCTTTTACAATTTCAAATCAAATTTTCTTAATATAATTCAATCAACTTATTATTATAAAGATTGAAAGAAAGTTTTGTGATATTCCCGTTTTGAGTAAAAACACTACAAGTATAAGGTTCATTTTGCTCGAAATTGTATGACTCCCTTGTAATACCAAACATTGTTGCAAGCATACCCATTTGGTTGTGAGATTTAAATTCGGGAATTTTAAATAAGACTATTCTGTCGGTTGATGTAACAACTTTATCAAAAGAGAAACTAGTTTTAATCTGGCTATCTAGTGAATTTGAAATATCTCCAATAAATATTGAAATCTTTTCGAGTCCATCATTTTCATTTTTTTTGCCCCCAAGGATTAATTCCGTAGAGCCTTTTTTCTGTAATTGCCCATTAAAATAAATTTCAAAATTTCTAGGATTAAACCTAAAATCAAAAGCTTCTAATTCTTTAAATGGTTCGTGGTTATCAAACATAATTTATATTTTTTTTTTCGTGAGTACTCATATGGCATATAACTGGTTATATAGCATCTAATGTACAGGTTTCTATCACATATTTTCAGGATAAACACATAATATGAACGCCATTACCATAATATCAGGGTGGATGATCCAAAATAAGGCATTTTAACCATTCTCACAAGCCTTGTAATTGACGCAACCGTGCGGATCGTAATTTGCAACGGCGGCGGTTAACGGTGGCAGTTACTAATTGCTAACCGCCGCCGTTAATTCGCCGTTATAATCACGATTGGAGCTGTTTTTAAGGTAAAATATAACCAGGACAAGGTAATTAGCCGTTGCAACGGCTTCCAACGGCGCCGTTGCATTTACCGTTGCGGCCGTTGTGAAAGTTGTTTTTGAAGATGAATTACAACCAAGACAGGGTATTTAGTCGTTGCAACGGCTCCCAATGGTGCCGCTTTACCATTGATTCACCATTGGAATGGCTTCCAATGGCTCGTTGATTCACCCTGGAATAGTATTTGCTGAGAACGCGCATGATGTCAATGAGAATCACCATTGCAATGGCTTCCAATGGTGCCGTTGCGAAAGCTATTTTTGAGGGTGAAATATTGCCAAAAGAAGGTAATTAGCCATTGCTGGCGCCATTGATTCACCATTGAATTGTTGTTGCTGAGAAAGCGCATAATGTTACGGGGAATCACCGTTGCAATCACGGTTGGAGCCATTGCGAAAGCTGTTTTTTGAGGGTGAAATATAGCCAGGAGAAGGTAATTAGCCATTGCAATGGCTTCCAACGGCGCCGTTGATTCACCGTTGCAACGGCCGCGGTTAATTTTCCTTTACAGTCACGATTGAGCGGTTGCGAAGCTGTTTTTGAAGGTGAAATATAGCCAGGAGAAGGTATTTAGCCGTTGCAACGGCACCATTGATTCACCATTGCAATGGCTTCCAATGGCGCCATTGATTTACCATTGATTCACCATTGCAATGGCTCGTTGATTCAGCGTGGAATAGTGGTTGCTGAGAACGCGCATGATGTCAATGGGAATCACCATTGCAACGGCTTCCAATGGTGCCGTTTCGAAAGCTTTTTTTGAGGATGAAATATAGCTAAAAGAAGGTAATGAGCCATTGCAATGGCTCCGATGAATTTCCAATAATCATTATAGCAAACAAAGTTATTAAGAAAATTTGTTTTTAGACAGTCTGACGGCCTTGGTTCGCAAGTAGCGTGGATTAGGGACACGTTCTTGTCGGCTTAGTTGTTTTTTACTTGATGTCTAAAATAGCACTTTTCAGTAGAATGCCCGCTATTTGCGCTTAACCGACTTATGTGGCGTATTTTTCTATAATAAAGTTGTAATCCGAATTTGATAGTATTTTGATTTCACAGTTCTTTTTTGAATTCAGTTCGTGAATTTTTTGAATTTTTGCCCAGCCGTAATCAATTCCTATAACTATGTAATCAAGTTTACTAGTTACGCTAGATTTTATTATTCCACCATTTTCTACAATAAATTCTTTGCATTCATTTCTATCTTGATTTAATTCTCCGGAAAATAAAAATCCTTTACCTGCAAATTCTAATTTATGAAGTTCTTTTTTTGGTATGGAATATTCTTGAATTATATCAATATTTTCATTTTTAAGTTCAGTGCTAGCTTGGACTTTTTTTAATCTTTTTGTTTCCTTTTGACTACTTAGATTTCTGATCAATTTTTTATAATCAGGATAAATATCGATTAATTCGTTAAATATGAATGCACAAGTTTTTGCATCTGAAACTGGATCGTGCAATTTTTCTATTTCAATATCAAATTTATCTGCGAGCTCTTCTAGTCTTTTTGGTTGTCCACTTTTTTCAGCCAATTGCATTGTATCTAAATAACTTATATCAAAATTCGTGATTGAATAATATTCGAATAAATTTTTTAAAATGCTTAAATCCATACTTGCATTGTGAAATATGATGAGATTGTCATTAAGATATTTTGATAATTCATCTTTCCATAGTTCATCAAAATGTTCCCAATAATCAACATCTTCTTGACTTATTCCGTGCAAGTTTGTATAAAAACTTGTGAATTTTTCTGTCTTTGGAGGTTTAATTTTAAAGCTAACGTTATAAGCTATTTTATAATCTTTTATGAATACTAAACCAATTGCGCAGGCACTAACTCTATTCTTATTTGCAGTTTCAAAATCTATAGCTATATAGTCAAATTCATTATTAAAGTATTCTGGAAAACTGTGCGGATTTGTAAATTTTCCTGACTTGATTTTTTCTTTAATTGCTACTTCGTATTGAGGTTTAAATTTTATTCTGTCTTTTTTAACCTTGTTAAACCAATGTTCTAAGTGTGAAGGATATTCTTTAGCTACAAATTCATAAAACAAGAATTCATTGTCTGTATTCGGATTTATACCTTCAATGGTAATTTGAAAAGAAGGTTCCTTTCTGTCTTTTTTATTAAACCAATTAAACATAGAATTTGAATTTTTGTTAAATATGACATATAACGGTATTTTATAAGATTTGTGCGACTGAGAAATCGGAGATTTTTCGGACGTAGCAAATCGTTTGTTGAATGTTTGTCGTTTGTATTAGTTCAAATTTGAGCATAAATTTTATGAAGTGTTGGGCAATGTTTTTATTTATCGACATCTAAATACAAATCCGTTATATCAATTGAATTTGATTTTTCAACATTTAGATATTGTTTCATTTTGTTAACCTCCATTATCCAAGTATCTTTTACCTGTGGCGATTTCCGGCTTTTTGAAATCATATCTCCAATAAAATAAATATTAACCAACTTAGCTTTAATCCCACAACGTTTCAATAAATCTAATACGTAAATTCGATTAGCAAGTTGATAGTGATTTTTAGTCCAAGGTTTGCTTTCTGATATACTAATTCCGTTATTATCTGCAACTTTTGCTAATGCTTTATCAATTTTTGATAAACCACCTTCCTCAGTAGCTCCAGAACTTTGTTTAAGTTCCCCAATATGTGCTTTTGCTTCAATTAAAATCCAAGTTTTAATTTCATTTTGAATTGTATAGCCGACTAAGTCCCAATTCATAGAATTTCCTTTTTGAGGCCATTCAACTTTCCATTTAGATAATACTGTACTGTAGTTTGGTTCGTGTTCCAGGAAGGATAAACCTACCAATTCCTTATCAGGGTTATTTTCATCTTTTCCAAAATCAAAATCTAACCAGAAGATATTATCAACGTTCAATAACTTTTTAATCTTAGAATCAAATTTATTTCTATGACGCCCAGTCCATCTTAATAAATGAAATTCACTACCATATCCTAATGCCATTTGTCCCATATTTTAATATTTAAATCAAATTAAATTAAATCATTTTTAAAGTTTGTTATCGAGTTGACTAGTTTTTTATAATGTTCCCCAACTGGTTTTATAGCATCTAATGTAAAGATTTCTATCAGATATTTTTAGGATAAACACAGAATATGAGAGCCATTACTATAATATCAGGGTGGATGATCCAGAATTAGGGATTTAGACCATTCTCACAAGCCTTGTAATTGACGCAACCGCGCGGATCGTAATTTGCAACGGCGGCAGTTAACGGCGGCAGTTACTAATTGCTAACCGCCGCCGTTAATTCGCCGTTATAATCACGGTTGGAGCTGTTTTTAAGGTAAAATATAACCAGGACAAGGTAATTAGCCGTTGCAACGGCGCCGTTGATTGCCGTTGCAATTACCGTTGCAGCCGTTGTGAAAGTTGTTTTTGAAGATGAATTACAACCAAGACAGGGTATTTAGCCGTTGCAACGGCTCCCAATGGAGCCATTGCTTCACCATTGCTTCACCATTGCAATGGCTCGAGGATTCAGCGTGGAATAATGGTTGCTTAGAAAGCGCATAATGTCACTGGGAATCACCATTGCAATGGCTGCCAACGGTGCCGTTGCAGCCATTGCGAAAGCTGTTTTTGAGAGTAAAATATAACCAGGACAGGTAATTAGCCATTCCAATGGCTCCATTGATTCACCGTTGAATTGTTATTGTTGAGAACGCGCATGATGTCAATGAGAATCACCGTTGCAAGTAATACTATCTTTTTCATAGTTTTTTTAATATAAGTTGTAATTTTTGTCGGAATTTCTAATAATTTTATTTTTTAAATTAAACGAGATTATTTATGTTGGTGGTTATATGATTCGAAAGCAAATCAAGTTCCTCTTGCAAATCACCAGTATCAAATAATACAATCGTATCGTACTTCAATGAAACTTCGGTTTCATTATTCTTAAAAAAAATAGATAATTCCTTAGGGACTTTTTCTCCTGAAGTAGTAAACTCTGTTCCTGCTTTTCTTAATACTACGGATTTGTCATCTTCAGTGTGAATAAAGTAACCATAGCGAATGAAAAAATTGATACATTTCTCCTTGTTTAATGACTGATTGAATGTGGTGTTTTTAGATTTCATATAATTTGTCTTTTCTTATATGTTGCAATTAATTGATGTTTGTTACAATTTTCCGGATAAATTACTTACAACTCGTTATATAAATAGCAATTTACTCTTTTATCCCAAAATGTTACGGGATAAACACATAATTTAAACGCAGTAACTATCATATCAGCGTGGAAGATTCAAAATTTGGCATTTTAACCATTCTCACAAGCCTTGTAATTGACTCAACCGTGCGGATCGTAATTTGCAACCGCGGCGGTTAACGGCGGCAGTTACTAATTGCTAACCGCCGCCGTTAATTCGCCGTTATAATCACGGTTGGAGCAGTTTTTAAGGTAAAATATAACCAGGACAAGGTAATTAGCCGTTATAAGGGCGGCGATTAGAAATTTGTGGATTTACCGGGCAAAGCTTACCCTTCTCCGGCGCAAATTTAGCGGCATCAACAGGAATATTAATTCACCCCCATTCCGGCGGTTGCTGTCCTCCTTCATATAAAAAGGTAGCCAGATAAGAATACTTTATTCCGGGGTAAACTGACCCCTTCTATGTGTTTAGTGGATGTGGTTCCAGAGCAAGTTGCTCCTCCCCTTGGCTATTTTTATTCGATTTTGATTTTACTTGGTATTTTTTACTCATACCCGTTAAAGATCACCTTCTCTAACAGACCAATCCCCATAATAGGCATTCCGGCAAAGAACCGGTTCAGTCAACAGGGCTGACTCAACCGTGCGGATCGTAATTTGCAACGGCGGCGGTTAACGGCGGCAATTACTAATTGCTAACCGCCGCCGTTATAATCACGGTTGGAGCTGTTTTTAAGTTAAAATATAACCAGGACAAGGTAATTAGCCGTTATAAGGGCGGCGATTAGAAATTTGTGGATTCACCGGGCAAAGCTTACCCTTCTCCGGCGTATATTTAGCGGCATCAACAGGAATATTAATTTACGTTTTTACACTAAAATATAAACAATGGCAGGACAACCAAAACGTATGAGCGCTGTAGAACAAATACATAGAAAACACTTACGGGGCAAGCCATATTGTTTGTTGTTTGAAGATTTGGAAATTTGGAGGAATTGAAACTTAATAACAGCGGGATTTTTTTAAACGTATTTACACCGGGATCGTGAATTAATGAATGTAATTAACTTAAAATCGCCGCTGCAAAGGCTTCTAACGGCGCAGTTGATTGCCGTTGCAACGGCGATTGGTAAATTGCAACGGTGCGGTTGATTCGCTATTGCAATCACCGTTGGAGCCGTGGCGAAAGATGTTTTGATAAAAAGTTTTTTCAGAGCTACATTTTTAATGCTTTCGCTCAGGCTTTGTAGAAAATCATCCGGAGTATTTTGAGGTTCCGCCAAATTACGTATTCGGCAAGCAAGGTCATCTGTGATAAGATTTTTGAAATTCTGTGTATACATAGCCTTACTTTTTTAATTCAGTTAGACATTGTAATAATTCACTTCTCTTGTAATAGCGGCGGTTAGAAATTCCATATGCCTTTACCTTGCCCTTGTTAGTCCAAGCCCATAACGTGGAAGAATTGATTTGTAGAAATTGGCAGGTTTGACCCCTAGTAAGTAGTTCATCATTTGACTGCTGATTACTAAGATCTTTTTTAAAAGCTTCTAACTGCCTCTTTAGTTTTTTGTCAAAAAGGTCGACCAACTTTTCAGGAGTTGTGCCTTGTAGAATAATTTGATTTTCCATGCGACTTTTGTTTTATGTTATAAAAGCCAAAAGTCAGGGAATATCTATATTGTCAACGGCACGTTTTCGTAGTTTTTATGGCACGTTTTCGTAGTTTTTACGGCACGGTCAGTTAATCTGTTAGAATTTGTTCTAAAAGTTTTGCACTCTTGTATCCTTCTTCTTTTCCCGAAGTATTACAATAATTAAGGGTTTTAAATTTATTGTCAAGGACAACTTCATAGGGTTCTTTAGATAGCCACTCTCTAAAAACTTCTGGTTTTTGATGAGCCATTAAAAGATCATCGCTGGTCATTCTCCTATAAATGAAACTAAAATCAGCGAGTAGATTCTTACTCGTCTTTTTATTGGCATATAGCCTTTGGAAGAGTAAAAATGCTTTTAACGATTTAAAAACCTCCGGATAAGGGTTTAGGTTAGGTTCTGTATTAACTTTTTCCTCAACAGCCTCAAATTCCCCTCTCTTTTTCTGAAAATATTCAATTGGTTCATTATCTTCAATTTCCTTCTCTATCGAATAGAATTCAAAAACTTCACGAATAGCATCACGAATTTTGCTCACATCCCAAAACCCTATGTTACCCTTAAATTCTCCATCTGTATATAGATCTAATGGCAGTTTAAAACCTTCTGTAACTCGTAAATTGTTGATTTGCTCATCGATGATATTATCATTTGTTCCGTCCTTTTTTGCTTCTAAAGCATTTTTTTCCAGATCTCGTAAACGACGAAATTCACCTTCTAAATCCTCGACTACAGTTATAGTCCTTCCTATAAACTCGCTGAAATCTATGTGCTCTTTCTCCGCTTTTTTTTGTTCACGTTTTAAATATTGGCCCAAATAATCATAGTTGTATACAAGCCCGGTAATTATCATTTTCAAATACTTCAAGTGTTGATAATTTTGCATTAAGTTTGTATATTTTATTTTTAAGTACGACAAAGGTAAATTTCCAATAGTAATTAGCGCAAAACTTTTTATGCCAATATGACTAATCCGTTGTTTTACAAGCGTTGGTGCCATTGCTTAATTCGACAAATTTCTTTTAAGTATTGAAAGTCAGATGTTTTTGTCTTTTCTTTAGCCGTTGCAACTGTAGTAGGTCAAAACTTCTTTTTTGAAATTGATCCTTCCTGTAAATCTATAAAAATTCTGTTAGAGATATTAGGGTAAGCCTTAAATTGCAGGGGAACTAAGGTGAAAACAAGATGAAAAAGAGAGCCATTCAGGTATACGAGGTAGACCCGGAAGAATTTAAAAAAGAAATCCTTGAAGGGATAGAGAAGCTACTGGGGGAGTTTTCTAAACAATTCACACCGAAGGAACCCCAAGTTTGGTTAAGTCGTAAGGACGTATCAGAACTATTAGGGGTTTCTTTAGTTACTATTCACAACTGGTCTAAAATTGGAGTTCTTTATCCGTTTAAGATTGGTACAAGGGTGCGTTTCAAGAGGTCTGATGTTGAAAAAACTTTGTTGGATTCGAATAAGGCTGCATCTAGTTAGGATTCAAATGTTATATGAAGTTAGCGGTTTTAATCTTCTAACCTAGTATATGAAAAATAGGCGATTTTGAAGCACTGGCACCTTCTATCTTTTTATTTTCAGTAATTACACTCATAAATTAAATCGACAAATCGGTAAATTCCACCGGCTAAGTTCTAATCTAACCAGCAATTATTTTTGTAGCTTTAAGGATGAAAACGAGCCAAGAAATAAAGCATTCTTTTAATGAACTTCCAGCAAAGTATTCAAAATACTTTGCTGGAAGAACTTCTG
>Ga0307486_1000814_pt1 | contig 26336 bp, 25 predicted proteins | sample CBIW02metaG_FD_203663 | JGI IMG/M metagenome (GOLD analysis project Ga0307486, IMG submission 203663) | Sea-ice brine microbial communities from Beaufort Sea near Barrow, Alaska, United States - CBIW 0.2 | ecosystem: Environmental > Aquatic > Marine > Coastal | place: USA: Alaska | collected...
TGGGTCCCGCCGCGGCCACACCCACCAGTAGGGCGGCCATGGAGACGATGCCGTCGTTGGCGCCGAGCACGCCAGCGCGCAGCCAGTTCATGCGCGACGATATGGCAACTTCGTTGGGGCCGGGGATGTGTTCGGTGCGGAGATCGTGCTTGCTCATGGGGTGAGCGTAGCGACGGCGTACGTGCCTCCGCCAGCAAGGCACGCCTTGCCGAACTTTCTCCTAGAACGCGTTCTGCCAGGTATCGGCGGGGTCTCCGGGCCCGGGTGAGTAGCCCCGGCTGGAGAATGCTTTTGGCCGGGAGGGGAGTCTATGCGCGCCGAGTCCGAATGACGAGGCTGATGGCGCCGGTGAGGAGTCCTGCCCACAGAATGAGCCCGCCCACGAGCGGTCCCGCGAGGCCGTACAGGGCCGCGATGGTCCCACCCAGGGCGGCGATGGCCATGCCCTTGGCGGCATCGGCGAGCGCGTTGGTGGCGTTGAGTCGGTCGCGCTCGTCGGCCTCGCCGCTGACGATGCGGCCGGCCGTTCCCGCGCGCACGCCGAAGATCCACAGTAGAACGATGGCGAGCAGAGTCGAGGCGCCGCCCACGATCGCGCCGCGTCCCATGTCGTCGTGACCAGTGACGTGCGTGATGACCGCGAATCCGGTCACGGCCGCGCATGCGGCGAGTATCGAGACGCTGCGCACGATGACGACGGTGCGGGCGTTGGTGTTACTGGTCTTGATTGACATGGAAGATCTCCTCGATGGTGGTGCCGAAGTACTTAGCGATTGCGAACGCAAGGGGGAGAGACGGGTCGTAGCGTCCGTTCTCGATTGAGTTGATGGTCTGACGTGAGACCCCGAGCGCCGCGGCGAGTGCGCCCTGCGAGAGGTCTGCCAGCGCACGGCGGGAGGGAATGTCGTTGTCCATGCGCGTTAGATCACCTGGCGGTTGTGTGGGTGGGGGTCGTGTGGGTAGGGGCTGCGTGGGTGGGGGTCGTACGGGCGACGGTGTCTTGGCCGGCGGCGCTGTATCGACTGGTAACGATGCACGGCGAGCCTCCTGGTAGTTGGTGAACGGGAGCGGCCCAACACGGTGTTGCTTGTGTCAAGCATCCTTTACATGTCAAGTTTGCTTGTCATGCTGGTGGTTGTCAAATGGGAGGCTGTGCGACTTGGGTTTGTCCACATCCACTGCGTTCCGGTGGTGAGGTTTGTCCGTTTTCGTTACGGTCAGGTGCATGGACTTAAGAGGCGCAGCGACAAGACTGCTTACGGGTGCGGCGCTTTTGGGGTTGTGTGGTGGGCTCGCAGCTTGCGACGCAACCGATGCGATCGTGACGGAGACGCCGTCGCCGACTGCGATCGAGTCTGCGTCGGCGACGCCTTTTCCATCGAGTAGCGCCACACCATCACCTTCGCCGAGCGGGTCTATCGGCATTGGGTCAGCGCCGCTGAGTGATGCGGAACTGTTGGAGATACTGCCGGAGGGGGCTGAGCGCTCCGATCTGCCGGGCGCAGTCGTCACCGCGGAGTACTTTATCCAGGAGTTCCCCCGCATGATGTCGTCCGGCGAAACTGATGTGTGGGACTCGCTGAGTCTGCCGGGATGCGAGTTTTGCTTGGACGGACGTGCTCAGGCAGTCGAGAGTATGCAATTGGGTGAGACAGTGCGTGGCGGAGAAATTGGAAATGGAACTGGCCTTACCGAGGCGAACCTACGTAACGACGGTCGGGTAGAGGTCAAATTCCCCGTTCAAATAGAACCGGTGTACGTCTCCAATGCCGGAGGCGAAGAACACCTTGAAGTTGACGAGCGGTCGGGTACCTTCTTCGTCCTCACGGAATTGGTTGGTGGCGTATGGCGCGTGAGCGACGTCCAATCCAAGGGGGACTGAGTTCACTATGTGGCGCGCAGTCCTAGTACTCGCCTTTGCCGCGGCCGCTTTCGCAATGCCGGGCAAAGCCTTCGCATCTTCGGATGCTGAGCATGATCTATTCGAAGTAGACACCGGTACTGGTTTCTCGGTGGGGATCGGGTGGGCGTCGGAGGGTGTTGATTCTCAAATATCTGCGGATCCCGTCGGAGACGCACCAGTAGTGGAGTACCTGCGCGGAGTCGAATGTAGCCGCCCCGGCGACTGGAACTACAGTCCAGGTTGCGAGGGGTCAGTTCCCATCGACTTCGCGTGCCCCGATGGTCGTACCGCACTCGAACCGCTCTTTTCCCGCACACAGAACGACGACGGGTCCTGGTCGCCCTGGCAGATGGTGACCTATTACACGTGCCCGGACAACTCGGGCGCTCTTCTCGCCACCATCCAGCACGAGTGGTCGACCCTGACTCCCATACCGACCACGGCCACTATCCAACCTTCCGCCGGCTGGGTCTACGCCAACGTGCCCACCATCGCCATGGCTCACGACGAGTCTCAAATACATACCTCGACGCTGCTGGGCGCGCAGGTCGACATCCGTGCCATCCCATCGACTTACACCTGGGAATGGGGAGACGGCGAGCAGACAACGACCGACGACCCGGGGTCACCCTATCCAGACGCCACCCTCACTCACACGTATGCCCACTTTGAGGGCGACGTGACGCTGTCTCTGTCGACCATCTGGTCAGGCGAGTACCGGATCAACGGCGGCAGCTGGACATCCTTTGGGTCGGCCATCACGAGCGACTCACCGCCCATCACGCTAGAGGTGCGCAACCCCCACTCTCAACTGGTCGCCTGCACCACCGACGGTGACTGCCAGTAGCGGCAAGACCACACCAGTCTGGTCGCGGATGGCCAGGTGGCTAGCCTAGGGGCGGCATATCTCGGGTGCGGCAACCTGTGTCAACTAGCGTTGTCGGCGGGTAGTGATTGGAAACCCCAACCCGTATCCGCAGCACCGATCCCGCATCCCGAATGCCGCAACGCGCTTCTCGCGAGTTAGTCGCGCTTGCCCATCACGGCAGTGCCAATGCGCACCATGGTGGCGCCCTCGGAGATGGCCCACTCCAGGTCGCTCGACATACCCATCGACAGTTGCCACGCCTCACGGAGATCGAGTCTTCCGCTCTCCGACGCGATCAGTGCCTCATCGCGGATCGCAGCCAGCGCCCGGTAACCGGCGCGTACCGCGGTCTCGTCGGTCGAGTTCAGTCCAATGGTCATGAATCCGGTCACGGTGAGCGCCTCAAGCGCCTGGACGGCCGACGCCAGGCCGAGCGCCTCCTCAGGCGCCACGCCCGCCTTGGACTCCTCGCCCGACACATTCACCTGGATCATTACGTCAAGCTCGCGTCCCGCCTCGAGGCACAGCCGCGACAGCCGCTCGGCAAGCTTGAACGAGTCCACAGTCTGCACGCATTCGGCGTACTCGACGGCAATCGCTGCCTTGTTGCGCTGTAGCTCACCTATCACGTGGACGTGGGCGCCAGCGGCCCGCAGCAACTCACCCTTGTCGGCTAGTTCCTGCATCCGGCTCTCGCCCACAAGAATCGCGCCGGCCGCGACAGCCGCGGATGCCGCGTGTCCGTCCCACGACTTCGTGGCGACCAGCAGCCGCACGCCTGAACCCGCACGTCCCGACTGAGCCTCGGCCACATGAACGCGAGCCTTCGTATCGGCGATAGCGGCGGCATAGTCCCAGTCCGCGGGGGACTGTGCGGGTTCGCGTGCCAAGGGAGTGCTCCTCGTAATCGGTTTAAATGTGAGATATCCCCAACAGAGTATTCGGAACAGGTGCCCGCGGCCTACCGGGTGGGGCTCAGACGGACCCCCTAGCCGCCCGCGCAGCCGGCCGTGCCGACTAGTCGCGCTTGGCGATCGGGGCGATACTGCCGCCGGCGACCGCCACGAGTTCTGCGGCGGCGATCCCGATATCGAACCCGCGCCTGCCACCGGAGACGTAGATCACGTCGAAATCCAGGGCTGAGTCGTCGAGCACGAGCGGCAGCCGTTTGCGCCCGCCGATAGGGGAGATGCCCCCGACCACGTATCCGGTGACACGTTCGGCATCGGCGGGCGGAGCCATTTGGGCCTTTTTCGCGCCGAGTGCGTGGGCGAGTGCCTTGAGGTCTAGCGTCCCGTCGACAGGAACCACGCCCATCGCGAGCTCGCCGTCGGCATAGACGCACAGTGTCTTGAAGACCTGGGCGGCATCGATTCCGATTGCCTGCGCGGCCTCGAGCCCGTAACTCAACGCTGAGTCGGGGTCGTGGTCGTACGCATAGAGGGTATGGCGAATGCCCGCCTTGAGTAGCGCAGCCACCGCGGGCGTGCTCGCGTGCTCCGCATGCTGGGCCTTTCCGTGCTTGCTCACGCGCCCCAGTCTGGCACTTGCGCAGTCAAACCCGCGCGGCCTCGCCTCAGCATCGGCGTCATGTCATAGGGTGACGGGCGTGAGCAACGAGACGCGCCCCCAGGTGGACATGTGGACAGACGGTGCCTGCAAGGGCAACCCCGGCATCGGCGGCTGGGGAACGTGGATGCGCTCCGGCGGCAAAGAGAAGGAAATTTGCGGCGGCGAGGCGCACACCACCAACAACAAGATGGAGCTCCAGGCCGTCATCGAGGGCCTGCGGCTGCTGAAGAAGCCCTGCGACATCACTCTGCACATCGACTCGCAGTACGTCATGAACGGCGTCACCAAGTGGATGAAGGGCTGGAAGCGCAACGGGTGGAAGACCGGTGCCAAGCAGCCGGTGAAGAACAAGGAACTGTGGCAGGAGCTCGACGCCGAGGTGGCCCGCCACGAGATCACGTGGGTCTGGGTTAAGGGCCACGCCGGGGATCCCGGCAACGAACGCGCCGATGCGCTGGCCAACAAGGGCGTGGAACTCGCCCGCAAGCAGCTCTAGTTGGCTGCCGCCTGGGTGCCGGGGTGCCGGGGTGCCGGGGTGCCGGGGTGCGGCGGAGTTAAGACTGTCGCTTGAGGGCCACGGCTAGACGGCCGCTGCGCGAATCGCCTGGCAGGCCGCAATAATCCGCAGTCTGAGCACCGCGCCGCGCGCCGCGAACTCCCGCTGTAGGGCCGCGTACTCGCGCTTGCCCTCGGGCGTCTCAATTGTGATCTCGTCCAGCCCATACGAGCTCACGTCGTACGGGGACGCGCGCATGTCGACGCGACGTACCTCCATCGCCAGGTCAAAGCAGTCCTGCTGCAGCTCACCGGGGACGGCGGGGGAGAGCTTGAGGCACCACTTGAACAGGTCCATCGTCGCGTGTAGGCACCCAGGCTGCTCGGATTCCTCCTGCGTGTCGCGGGTCAACTCCGTAGCGTTCAGCGGACGGGCCTCGGGCGTAAAGAACCGGAACGCGTCAAAGTGGGTGCACGCGATGGGGTGCGCCTCGACCACCGCGTCCGTGCCCTCGGCGCCCAGCCGCAGGGGTAGCGTGTGCCGGCGCTCGGGGTCGCCCGACTTGTAGACCATCGCCCACTCGTGCAGCCCAAAGCACCCCAGGTGCAGCGGCCGCTCGGCGGTGCGCTGCATAAGCATTTCCACAAAGCCGACCGTGCGCCCGCGCTTGGCCATAAACGCTGTCGCATCAAAGACGGTGCCCGATGCGCCCGTCAGGTCAGGCGCCACCGAGTACCACTTCCACCCGGCGTGGGCATCGGCGTCCTCGAGCACGATGCCGGGGCCGGGGTGCCAACGACGTAGCTGGCTGGGAGTGGCCGAGTTGTATTCGTAGAGGAAATCCTCCACGGCGTGCGGCTGGCTGGCCGCACGGCGCTCGCGGTGCCCCGTGGTCGCCGCGTCTACGCGCGCGTGAAACTCGGCCTGCTTCGCCGCCCATTCGTCCCGCGTCAGTACGACCTGCGCGACCTGCGCGACCTGCGCGACCTGCGCGACCTGCGCGACCTGCGCGACCTGCGCGACCTGCGCTGTCGACGCGACCGGCGCTGACGGCGCGGCGGGAGCAGCCGACGGCAGGGTCTCGGCGGGGGAGGACATGCGTCCATTGTCGCTCACGTGGTGGGTGCGGGATCCGGCACGCGGGGCACTTTTTCGCAGGGAACCGCTCCGCGCGGAAGTGTCACCCCGGGCGCCGCTGAGCGAGCCGTCGTCATGCGCTCGCGGCGAGCATCCCCGCGAGCACCGCCATGACGACCGCGATGATGCCGTCCAGCACGCGCCACGCCTCAGGGCGGTTGAGCCAGCGGTTGAGCAGCCTGGCCCCGTACCCCAGCGCGACGAACCACACCAGCGAGCCAGTGACCGCGCCCGCGGCAAAGACCCAACGGGCGTCCCCGTGCGACGCCGCGACGGTGCCCAGCAGAAAGACCGTGTCGAGGTAGAGGTGCGGGTTGAGCCACGTCAGTGCGAGGCACGTGAGCACCGCGGTGCGCAGGGTCGTCGCCGCAGCGGACGAGGTGACGGGTTTCGCCCCTCCGGGAAGGCGAGCGGTGGGGCGGGCACTGCTGTCGCCGCCCACACTGCCCACACTGCGGTCGCGGTCGCGGTCGCTGCCTGCGGCGCGGGCGTCGCCGTGGGCGCGCGCATCGCTACGCACGGCGCCATTCGCGACGGGCTCGGGCGCGGGCAAGTCGACATCCACGTGGATGGTCTCCGGCACCTTCTGCCAGGCGCGGCGGGCAGCCAGGAACGCGTAACCAAGCAGAAATGCCGCTCCGGCCCACCGCGCTCCCGTCGCGAGCCAGGGCAGGTTCACCAGGGCGGCACCCATACCGGAGACACCGAGCACTATCAGCAGGGCGTCGGACACCGCACAGATCGCCACCACCCAGCCCACGTGCTCCGTGCGCAGCCCCTGGCGAAGCACAAAGACGTTCTGCGCGCCGATGGCGATGATCAGCGAGAGTCCAAGACCGAGGCCTGCGAGAAAGGTCATGGTGCCAACCTAGGACTCTCGCGTCAGTAGCGCCACTAAGAATTCCTTCTCTAGCATTAGCATGACTGATATGAAGATCCCTCCCGAATTGGCGCAGACGCTCGCGACCACGGTGGAGTGCGGATCGCTCGAGGCCGCCGCGAAGGCCTTGCACGTCACGCAGTCCGCGGTGAGCCAGCGACTCCAGACTCTCGAACGCCTCACGGGGCAGGTCCTGCTGGTCCGGTCACGTCCCGTGAGGGCGACGCCAGCCGGCGAGGTGGTCGTTCGGTTCGCTCGCCAGGTAGCCCACCTCGACGACCAGGCGTCGGCCAACCTGGGCATCGCGGATGCGCAGCACCGTTCTATCGCCATAGGAGTGAACGCCGACTCCCTGGCTACGTGGTTCCTTGCGCCGCTCGCGCGCCTGACCGCGCGCCACGCCGTCACCTTCGAGCTGCACCGCGACGACGAGGGGCGCACTGCGGACTTGCTCGCTAACGGAACGGTGGTTGCGGCGTTGACCACTCAGCGCGACCCGGTGCCCGGCTGCACCGTCACGCCGCTGGGCAACGTCGAATACAGGGCAGTCGCGTCTCCCGACTTTGTGGCGCGGTGGTTTGCAGACGGACTCTCGGCGGAGGCCTTCGAGCACGCACCGGTCATCGACCTGGACTCTCACGACACTCTGCAGTCGCAGTATCTCGAGGGGGTGGGCGCCGACCCGTCCTCGTCTCCACGGCACCGCATCCCGGCATCGGCGGATTTTGTGCGCGCCATTGAACTGGGCATGGGCTGGGGAGTCCTGCCACGGTTGCAATACCTTGGACGGGAGACGCTCACCGAACTCGGTGGGTCAACCGTGCGGGTGCCGCTGTACTGGCAGCAGTGGCGCGTGCATTCTGAACTCTTGGGTCAGGTGGCGGATGAGGTCGCGAGGGAGGCCGCCGCTCAACTCTGACGGACGGATTCCTGTGGCGTCGCAGCATCGGCCGCGGCCTTTGACGCGACCGACAGTAGCCTTTCAAGCGGCCCCTGGCCGATGAGCCACCGCCACAGGCTCGCGAAGGCGATCGCACTCAGGCACAACGCCACGTAGGCGACATTCGTGGGCTCCCAGACGATCTCTTCGCCGACCGCCGCGATCACGATGATGTGCGCGACGTACAGCGTGAGCGCCATGGATCCGGCGGCCATGAGTGGCCACATCACGGGCCTCGCGACCTGGCCCAGCCACAGGCACACGCCGATCACCAGGCACGCGGACGCCAGGTTGCCGACCATCTCTACCGGGGAGTACGTATGCGCGACCGTCGACAGCCAGGGCGAATTCGCCGCGGCCGACGCGCCGCCCGTGAGTGTCACGACGGCACCTGTCAACGCGAGTCCCGCCAGCCCGGCCGCGCCGAGCAGGATCTGCGTGCGCCGCACGGTCAGCGCGAGCCGGCCTATGGCCATACCCGCGAGGATGTAACCCATCCAAGCAATGGCGGGGTAGTGCTCGCTCCACATTTGTTCGAGCACCGGCACGTCGTGCATGCCCCAGTCCCGGGCGACGGGCGCAATCGATCGCACGGCGAACTGACCGAGAACCGCGAACACCGCCGACCCCACCCATAGCCAGCGTGCCCGCCATCGGAACGCGACCAGCGACAGCAAGAACATCACTCCCAGGTTCGCAAGGATCACGACAACGGGAGTCTCCAGCGACGTCATCAGGTAGCCCAGCGGGATCAAAATGAGTCCGCGCATGGCGACGCGCCACCGCGTATGCGAGACGGCCGATGCCGGCGCCAGGTCTCCCGTCACGCCGGCTCGGCGGGTGAGCATCAGCGTGATCGAGACGCCGGCCAGTACCGCGAACAGCGCAGACGGCCGCCCGTGCGCGACCGACAGCCACGTCCAACCGGTCTGAGAGGTGTCATCGCCTACGTGCGCGGCGAACATTCCGAAGATGGCGAGTGCCCTCGCGACGTCGAGTCCATCAATGCGAGCGAGGCGCGCCACTTCAGTCGTAGCGCGCCCAGTCGTAGCGCGTCCGGTCATAGTGCGCCCGCGGCATCGAGCGCGGCCCCGAACGTAGCCTCGTTCGCGCCTGCCAATATGGCGGATGCCGGGGGCAACGCACCGCCGAATGGCAGGCGGCAGGCGGCATCGGCGGGTGAATGCGGCATGCCGACATAGTAGGCGCGCCGCCTGCGCCACGCCGGGAAACTCGCGAGCGGTTAGGCTGGTAGGCATGCGCATCGCCAGATTTACGACCGGAGACGACCCCCGCTACGCCATGGTGGACGGTGATCCAGGCTCCGAGGAATTGGTAGTCCTCACCGGCGACCCCATGTACACGCCGGGGACCATGACAGGGGAGCGTATCCCGCTCACCGACGACGTGCGCCTGCTCGCACCCGTGATTCCCCGCTCCAAGGTGGTGTGTCTGGGCAAGAACTACATGGCGCATGCCCAGGAGATCCCGGCCCGCGGGCCCGCGTCCGACGTGCCGATCCTCTTCCTTAAGCCCAACACGACCGTGATCGGTCCAGACGACCCCATCGTGTTGCCCTCGTACAGCGAAGACGTGCAGATGGAGGCCGAGCTAGCCATCGTCATCGGCCGCGTCGCCAAAGAGGTCTCCGCAGAGAACGCTGAGCAGTACATCTACGGGTACACCTGCGCCAACGATGTGACCGCGCGTGACATGCAGCGCATGGAAGACCAGTGGTTCCGCGCCAAGGCGTTCGACACGTCGCTGCCGCTTGGCCCCTGGATCGAGACCGACCTGGCCCACGGCGACGTGGAGATCTCCTCGCGCCTCAACGGCAAGGTCTGCCAGAGCGGCAACTCACGCGACATGATCCTGGGCGTGGCCGATGCGGTCGCGATGATCAGCGAGATCGTCACGCTGCTGCCGGGCGACGTGATCCTCACTGGTACGCCCTCCGGCGTCACCACCATGAACCACAGCGACGTCGTCGAGATCGAGATCCAAGACATCGGCGTGCTTCGTAACCCGGTACTGCGTCGCCACTAGCGCGCCTCGACGTCCGCACGCATCGTCGCGGACTTTTCACGTATTCAGTTGTTCGGGCACGGTCGCCCGCCCCGGCTCGAGTAGCCGACCACCGCTTGTCCTAGTAGTTCCCTGAGGAAGGTTTCATGAGCAACGTTCGAGTCCGATTCAGCCCGTCACCCACCGGCGTCCCCCACGTTGGTCTGATCCGCACCGCCCTGTTCAACTGGGCGTATGCGCGACACACCGGCGGTGACTTTGTGTTCCGCATCGAAGACACCGATTCCTCGCGCGACTCGCTAGAGAGCTACGAGCAGTTGCTCGACGCGATGCGCTGGCTGGGACTCGACTGGGACGAGGGCCCCGAGGTGGGCGGCCCGTACATGCCGTATCGCCAGAGTGAGCGCCGCGACCTCCACATGGACGTCGCGAGCAAGCTCCTGGAGGGCGGCTACGCCTACGAGTCCTTCTCCACCTCAGACGAGATCGAGGCCCGTCACGCGGCCGCCGGCCGTCACAAGGCTTTGGGCTACGACGGCTTTGATCGCGACCTCACCGAGGAGCAGAAGGCTGCCTACCGCGCGGAGGGCCGCCAGGCAGTAATCCGCATGCGCATGCCCGATGAGGACATCACCTTCCGCGACCTCATTCGCGGCGACGTCACGTTCCCCGCTGGCACCATCCCCGACTACGTGATCGTGCGCAGCAACGGTGAGCCGCTGTATACGCTCGTGAACCCCGTGGACGACGCGCTGATGAAGATCACTCACGTGCTGCGCGGCGAAGACCTGCTGAGCTCGACCCCCCGCCAGATAGTGCTCTACCGCGCGATGGTCGAGTTGGGCGTTGCAGATCTGGTCCCCGACTTTGCCCACATGCCCATGGTCACGGGAGAGGGCAACAAGAAGCTATCCAAGCGTGCCCCCGAGTCCAACCTGTTCCTTCACCGCGAGCACGGCTTCCTGCCCGACGGACTGCTGAACTACCTCTCGCTACTGGGCTGGAGCATCGGCCCTGACCGCGACGTCTTCACGGTCCCCGAGCTCATCGCCGCCTTCGATATTGAAGACGTGAACCCCAACCCGGCACGCTTCGACCTGAAGAAGGCCGAAGCGATCAACGCCGAGCACATGCGCATGCTCGAGGTAGGCGACTTTGTTGAGCGTCTGGTGCCGTACTTGCACACCGCAGGCTTGGTGTCGTCGCCCGATGCTCACGCGTTGACCACCCAGGAGGAAGCCACCCTGGCCGTGGCCGCGCCGCTCGTGCAGACGCGGATGAGGCTGCTGGGCGAGGCGCCGGGCATGCTCGGCTTCTTCTTCATCGCGGACGATGCGGTAGTCGTCGAGGACGCGGCCCGCGCCAAGCTTCCGGAAAACGCCGCGGACGTACTCGACCGCGCAATAGCTGAACTCTCCGCGCTCGAGGACTTCAGTCCTGAGGCGCAGCAGACGGCGTTGACCGCGGCGCTCGTGGACGAGATGGGCATCAAGCCGCGTCTGGCGTACAGTCCGCTTCGTGTCGCCATCACGGGCCGCCTCGTGTCGCCGCCGCTGTTCGAATCCATGGAGATTCTGGGCCAGGAGCAGTCGCTCACGCGCCTGCGTTCACTGCGCGCGTCTCTGTAAGCCTGTCTTTGCAGTAGGTCTGTCTTTGCAGTAGGAAGCGGCCTCACCAGTCACCGACTAGTGGGGCCGCGTTCGCTTGTTTTGGGGTCAGGCCGTGCGGCAATGCCACACTTGGGATCCGGCGCGCTTCTCGCGAACGCCCAAACGAGCAGAATCGAGGCGCAATGAGTCAGTCCAGCTCCACTCAGGTAGTGAGTGGCGTACTTTTTGATGTTGACGACACGCTTGTCGACACCAAGGGCGCGTTTCGGCACGCGCTGTCTACGGTCGCGGGGGAGTACCTGACGGCCGATGCCGAGCTGGGGGCGATCCTGGCCTTCTGGCGCGCTGATAGGCACGGTTCTTACCGTGCCTACACCCGAGGCGAGATGGGCAGCCGTGAGCAACGAATGCGCCGCGCGAACGACCTCCACGCTGAGTTCGGTGGCCCCGCCATGAGCGACGACGCGTACGACGCCTGGGACTCGGTGTTCGAGCAGGCCTTCCGAGACGGCTGGCGTGCCCACGACGATGCTTTGGAGTGTCTGGACGCACTGGATGAGGCGGGGGTCGTATACGGCGCGCTGAGCAATGCTCGGCTCGACTACCAGGTCGACAAACTGGCGGCGGTGGGGCTGAGGCGCGTGCCGATGCTGGTGGGCGTCGATACTTTGGGCTTTGGCAAGCCTGACCCACGAGTCTTTTTGCTCGCCGCGGAACGCCTTGGCTGTGTGCCAACGCAGACCGTCTACATCGGTGATGAACTGGATATTGACGCGCTTGCTGCCACCCAGGCGGGGTTGCAAGGCTATTGGGTGGACCGGTTCGGGGACGATGATTTGGCGGCCGGACATCGCGACGTTGGGGTGGCGCGGATCACGTCCTTGGGCGAGTTTGTGGGAAGAATCGAGGCAAATGTGACATTCGCATCGGCCCCGGTTTTGGATAGGGCGCGGAACAGGCTAAAGTAGTGCCTCGGCCCAGCCTTCGGGTGAGGCCATTGGGGTATGGTGTAATTGGCAGCACGAGTGATTCTGGTTCATTTAGTCTAGGTTCGAGTCCTGGTACCCCAGCCAACAAGGTAGGTCTGCGAAAGCAGACCTTTTTTGTGCCTACGTCAGCCGAATGTCACGCGAGTGGATCGGATTGGCGCAGGGGTATGAACATGCTGTAATCTTTGTAATCGCGTCTCCCGCCATGTTGGCGGAGAACGTCGCTAGGGCCCCGTTGTGTAGCGGCCTAGCACGCCGCCCTCTCACGGCGGTAGCGCGGGTTCGAATCCCGTCGGGGCTACCAGAATTCTCCTCATCGCAGCAGCGGTGGGGAGTTTTTTTGTGCCCGGGCAGGGGGCTGTACTCGCGCGGGTGTCAGTGTGTGTTGGCGGGAGGCGTTCCGGGCGAGCGCGACCGTCGCGACGTCAATCGATTTCTTTGAGCGTCGCTAACCGCGCACGCCAGCGCTCGACGAGCTCGGGTGGCGGCACCCCGCAGGCGGGATCATCGGCGTGGACACGTGCCCGGCGGGCTGCTATCGCGGTGTACACGCGATCCCGCCACGTCAGGGGGACGATGCGAGCGGCACGGGCCAGGCGCCATGGCTGGGGAAGGCCCGCCATGATCGCCAGCACGGCGTCGGAACGGGTTCTCGCGGTTTGGCCGTCCCACAGGACGATGGTCGACGCGCCGATGTCGGCAGGGAGGCCCGCGCGGTTGATGACTTCACGACCCACCTCGCCCGCGGATCCGGCTATCTGGAAGTTGGCGCCGCGATCGTGGCGAATCAGCCACGATACGAATCCATTGCACAATGCACATTCGCCGTCGAACACCACGATGCTAGTCATGCTCACAGTCTAGGTATGCGGGGTGTCCCGACCGTCGGCCTGGCCCTCAATCCATGGACTGCTTTCTATGGCGGATGACGGAGACAGCGACTCCGGTCAAGAGCCCCACGACGATCAGCACGAACACTGCGACGAACAGAACTGGTATCCAGTAAGGCTCGTTGAGGGAGGAGTGGTCGGTAGCCTCCCAGGCCGTGGCGGCGGCGGTGTCGGAGCCTTGCTCGCTGCCCTGATCCGCGGCGAAAGACGCGACCCAGCTGAGCGCCGAGTTCCAGTTCACCGTGATCTCGTTGGTCGCCCACGACTGGATGTCGTCGACGTAGCAGAGTTGTGGCGCGCACCCCGAAGCGAACAGGCTTGAGGCGACGGGATCCCAAGTATCGCTCTTGGCGTTGGGGCCGCCCGCGACCGAGCCATCGGGCGGGTGTGGCAACTCGAGGTTGAGCTGGTTGGCGAACCACCGCGAGTGCTGGTTCTGGGAGAACACGGTGCCGTAGCCGGTGACGTAAGAGATGTTGAGCGCGTTGCGCCCCAGGATGTAGTCGAGGCCCTGCATGGCGCTATCGCGGTACTGCAGGTCACCGCTCAGATCGTAGGCCGTCCCCAATACGACAATATTGTTGAGGATCTGGCTGTTTGAGCCCCAGACGTATTGGTTGGAGGCGAGCGGCTGACCAAAGGGCTGACGCGACTGCTCGGCCAGGATGGCGTCAGCTCCGGCTATGACGGACGCCACCACGGCATCGTGCCCGGGCAGGTCGCTGGGGACGGTGGCAAGATCCATGCGGCCGATGGCTGCCATGGAGTCCCAGCTGAAGCCTCCCGTCGGGAAGACGTTGCGCTCGTGCAGCGGCGACTCGAGTACGAAGTTCAGGAACTCGTCCTCGCCAGTGGTCAGGTAGAGCTCTGCTGCGGCCCAGTAGAACTCGTCGGTGACGTCCTGGTCGTCGTAGGGGCCACCGCCGTTGGCGCCGTCAGAGGCGGGGGCGTAAAGGTCCGGGTGAGCTAGCGCTGCGGCCCATGCGGTGCGCGCGGTCGCGAGCAGTTGCTGAGAGTAGGACTCGTCGTAGGGTCCGAACAGTCTGGACGCCTGGGCCGCAGTCGCAGTCAGGTTGAGCGTCGCAGCGGTGGATGGCCGATGCAGATAGCGCACCTCAGAGTCTTCGGCGGGCAGCAACGGCAGTCCGGTCCAACCAAAGTCGTGCACCTTGTGGTGGATCATGCCGGCCAGGTCCTCGCCCTCGGGAACCATCATCGACGACATGAAGTCCAGCTCCCACTTGGCCTCGTCCAGGATGTCGGGGATGCCGTTGCTGGATTCCGGGATGGCGAGGGTGCCGTCGTCGAGCGCGCCCTGCGAGGCCGAGGGCGCGGTGAGCGAACGCTCATAGGTCGACAGGAGTTGGGCGGTCGCGATGCCGCCGTTCACCACATACTTGCCATGGTCGCCAGCGTCGTACCAGCCGCCCACCACGTCGAGCGTGTAGTCGCACGTCCACGGCTCGTCGTAGATCGGCTGCGGGTTTTCCCCACCGGTGGAGTCGTCGGCTGGCTGGCAGGCCACCGCTACGTCTCCCTGGTTGGTGTCGGTGCCACCGGCGGTGCTCACGTGCCCTGCGTCCCGCGCGTAGTCCTCGCCCACCAAGGCGGGATCGATGTCGATCCCGGACCGCGCCAGGTAAAAGTAGGCGAGAGAGTCTGTGCGAAGTTGGTCGTATGTTTGCCCATCGATCGCGAACTCGTACGACGTATCGCCGTCGGCTGTCAGGGTGTAGGTGCCCGCAACGGTGACGTCCGAGAAGTCAATGATGTGGGTGGCCAACAGGCTGGATGGGTCCGCCGGCGCTGGCGTGGTCTGACCAGACCTGACCGTTTCGTTTCCGTCGGAGAGCGTCCACTCGACGGGTGCAGTCTTGTCGGTGACTAGCGTCGCGAGCTTGGGCGCATCCGGCAGGTAGCCCACCTGGTTGACGCGCACGCGCGGCCCAGTCTCGGCGACGTACGGGGCAAGCACCTTGCCGGCCTCGAGCACCACGTTGTCCAGGCAGAAGGTCCACGGCTGGGCGGCGCCGCCAAACTGGAATGCGAGCTGACGGTCCTCGAAGTCCTGCTCAAGGGCGAACGGGAGTTCTGTGTGGGTCATATCGGACCCGGCCTGCACCGTCTTGTCGAGCATCGTCGCGTATGTCACCGCGTCCTGGACGAGCGCGCGCACAGCCACGGGCTGGCCATCGGTTGTGGTCGCGGAGGCATCGAAGGACAGCACGTAGTCATCGGCGGGCAGATCAAACCCGTCCTGGCCCACGATCGCGTCCCACGGGTTGACTGTCGCTCCGGGAACGTCCACGCACAGTGCCCCCGACGAGGTGTCGACCGTGTCGAGGAGGTTATCCGTGGCCCACCACGAGTCGTCGCCATCGTCGAACGAGCCGTTGATGACTTCGGGAGTATCGGCGGCCGATGCTGTGGGGGCGGCGACTAGCGCCGCGGCGATGACAAGGGGTGCGGCTAGGACCAGAGCGGTGGCCCGGGAGCGCAGAGGCCGGCGGCCCTCAAGGTGGCGTCGCAACGTCATCGTCGGCATCATCATCTCCAGGAGTGGCGTCACCGGGTTGCCCCGGGCGCGCATCATCGCGCGTGTTGGAACCTTACACGAAACGTTTCGCGTGGCCGGGGCGGGCCGTGCTCCTTGGACGAATCTGTTGCCCAAATGTGACAGCGGAGGCGATGCGACGCTTTGTCGCACCGCCCCCGCGGCCATGCCGTGTCTTGTCGACCTACTTAGTTGAGCAGGGCTTGCCGTTGAGCCAGAACTGAACCGGGCTCGCATCCGCGAGGACGTGCGTGGCGGCTAGGAACCCGATCGTGGTTCGAGCACCCGGCTTGATCTTCGCGTTCCAAGGCAGGTTAGACGCAGTGACCGTGGCCCCATCCTGCGAATATTTCGCGCTCCATGCCTGTGTCGTCACGGTGTTGTCACCCGGGTACGCCCAGGTGAGGTCCCAGCCGTCAATCCTTGACGACCCCGTGTTCTTGATCCAGACCTGGTTGTTGTTTGCCCCTGGCCACGAGCCGTGAGTGATGAACTGGATCTCGCAGCTGGGTACCACGAGCGCATTTGCCCCAGATTGATCGTCCAGGAACGATGCGACCCAGCTCAGCGCGGAGTTCCAGTTGATAGTGATCTCGTTGGTCGACCACGACTGGATGTCGTCCACGTAGCAAAACTGGGGTGCACAGCCGTCAGTGAACAGCCCCTGTGCCGTGGGATCCCAGGTGCCCGTGTCCGGGTTAGGCCCACCCGCGACGGAACCCGACGGTGGGTGAGGGAGGTCCGGGTTGAGTTGAGCCGCGAACCACCGCGAGTGCTGGTTCTTCGCGGAGATGTCCCCGTAATCCGTCACGTAAGACAGATTGAGGGCGTTGCGTCCCAGCAGGTAGTCGGTGCTCTCGAGTGCGGCGTCGCGATATTTCGGAGCACCGCTCAGGTCGAACGCAGTGCCGAGCACCACGATGTTGTTCAGCACCTGGCTATTGGATCCCCACACGAAGTCGTCCTCGTCGAGTGCCTGGCCGAACGACTGCGACTGCTGGACCGCGCGGATCGCGTCGGCGCCCTCGAGTACCGAGGCGACAAGCGACGCGTGCCCGGGAAGCACGTTCGGCACTGTTGCCAAGTCCATCCGTCCCAGCGCTCCCACGGAATCCCCGCTGAATCCGGCGACGTCGAAGACGTCCTCGGTGTGCACGGGCGAGGCGAGCACGTAATCTTCGAACGTCTCCTCGCCGGTGGTGAGGTAGAGCTCGGCCGCCGCCCAGTAGAACTCGTCCGACACGTCGTCGTCGTTGTAGGGGCCGCCGCCGTTGTTGCCGTCGGCCGCGGGGGCGTAGATGTCGGGGTGCGCGAGGGCCGCTGCCCAAGCGGTTCGGGCCGACGCGAGTAGTTCCTGCGAATACGCGGTGTCATACGGAGCGAACAGGCGTGTGCCCTGCGCTGCTGTCGCCGCCAGGTTCAACGTCGCGGCCGTCGATGGTCGGTGAAGGTAGCGCGTCTTCGCGTCATTGACGGGGAGAAGCGGGAGCCCCGTCCACCCGTAGTCGTGGACCTTGTGGTGCACCATGCCTGCGAGCTCCTCGCCCACGGGGACCATCATGGACATCATGAAGTCGAGTTCCCACTTGGCCTCGTCGAGGACGTCGGGAATTCCGTTGTCCGTTTCGGGGATGGCGAGGGTGCTGTCCCCGAGTGCCGCGGCATCGGCGGAGGGCGCGTTCTTGGTGCGCTCGAAAGTGGACAGGAGCTGTGCAGTGGCGATACCGCCGTTGACTACGTACTTACCGTGGTCGCCGGCGTCGTACCAGCCGCCCACCACGTCGAGCGTGTAGTCGCAGGTCCACGGCTCGCCGTAGACGGCCTCGGAGTCTGCTGCGGGTTGGCAGGCCACGTTGTTGTCGCCCTGGTTGGTGTCGGTTCCACCGGCCTCGCTCACGTGTCCGGCGGCGCGGGCGTACTCGGCGCCCGCGATGTCTCCGTCGATCGCGATTCCGGAGCGGGCGATGTAGAAGTAGTCGAGCGCGTCTACGCGGAGCTGGTCGTACGCTTCGGTGCCAATCTCGAACGGGTAGCTCGTTTCGCCATCCGCCACGAGCGTGTAGGTGCCAGGTGTCGTGACTCCGGAGAAGTCGATCGTGTGGACGTTGAGCCCCGAGGAGGCGTCCACGCCCTCGGGCGAGGTGTTTCCGGACTTCACCACGGCATCGGCCGTGCCTTGCAACTGCCAGGCGACCGGTTCCGTCGCGGCGGTCACGAGCGTGGCTCGCTGGGGCGCGTTGGTGAGGTATCCCACCTGGTTCACGCGCACTCGGGGCCCGGTCTCGGGCTCGTAGACCGGTAGCTCCGCGCCCCCGAGGAGGGACACGTCGTCGACGCAGAAGGTCCAGGGGCTGGCGCTGCCGCCCACCTGGAACGCGACTTGGAGATTGCCTATTTCCTCGTCGAGGGTGAAGCCCACCTCGTAGCCGTCACCGTCGCCGGGCAGAGCGTTGACCTCGGCAAGGACTGTGTAAGGGGCGCCGTTGAGGCCGACGATGGCGCGCACTGGGCCCGCTCCCGAAGCCTCGAAGCTCAAGACGTAGTCGCCCGCGGGCAGGGTGAGGTCGTTATAGGCCAGTCCCACGTCCCAGGGGTTCGACGTGCTGGCGGGAACCTCCGCGCAGTACTGGGCGTCGGCGGTTGATTCAGTCGCGAAGCCGTAGGACACCCACGGGTCCTTGCCATCGGCGAAGTCACCGTTGGTGAGGAACTCGTTGCCAGGTGCGCTCACGGAGACGTTGTCAACGCAGAACGTCCATTCGCTGGCGCTGCCACCCAGTTGGAAGGCGACCTGCGGGTCTTCGGCGGCGGCGTCGAGAGTGAACCCGCTGTCGTAGTGAGTCAGGTCGGGGGCGGGGGCCGGGCTCGACTCCGAGTAGACGGCGTGGCTGCCACCGTTCTGGGCCACGATCGCGCGGATGGGGCCCTCGCCGGACACGTCGAAGCTGAAGACGTAGTCGCCCGCTGGCAGGTCCAGGTCGTTCTGGCCGAAGCCGACGTCCCAGGGATTGGTGGTGCCGGCCGGGACGGTGCCGCAGAACTGGCCGTCCTCAAATGATGTCGAGCCGGGGGCGAAGCCATAGTCAAACCATGCATCGGTGTTCGCACCTTCGAAGTCGCCGTTCAGGACGTCTGCGGTTGCTGCGGTGGCTCCGTAAGTGATCAGGATGGCGGCCGCGCCTAACGCGGCGACTGCAGTTCGTGTTGACCTCTTTGTTAACACTTGAGTTCCTCTTCTGATGGTGGTGAGCCCCTCAGCACCTGGGCGTCATTGCCCACGAGTCGAAAAATAGCACGAAACGATTCGAGGCGCTATGGCAACGTTCACGCGGCATTCGCGGACCGCCAGCACTGAGGATGCGCGAATCGCGCAGAAGGGGACGGCTACGAGGCGAGGCTCAGTAGCGACTACCGACTGGTGGGGTGTCCGCCAGCGCAGCGTCCAAGGCGGCGATCTGCGCCGTGAACTGCGCGCGCATCGACCGCTTCTCGTCGTCGTCGCAGAACGCGCCGTCGATTCCGGCTAGCGCGATGTTTTTCGCGTCGTCGAGGTTCAACCCAAAGGCGGGGATCGCCTCCTGGAATTCGCGCGCCATGTCCGTGCGGAAGAACAGTGCATCATCGGTGGAGAAGGAGACGTTGAGGCCCGCGCGCACCATATGGGCGATGCGGTGGTTCTGGTCGAGGGTCCAGCCCGAGCAGATGGTCGTGGACACGGGGGTGCAAGCGAAGGGGATTCCCGAGTCACGCGCGCGCGTCGTCAGTTCGGCGTCCTCCACGATCATGTAGCCGTGGTCAATGCGGTCGACCTTGAGTTCGTCGATCGCGACGCGGACGTTCTCGGACGAGTCGAGGTGGCGCTCACCGGCGTGGGCGGTGGTGAGCAGGCCGTGGCGCCGTGCAACAGCGTAGGCCTCGGTGAATCGCGCCGGGTCCTCAGTGAGTTCCGGGGTGAGATCGTCCTGTCCAAGCCCCACCACCTCTGGCAGGGGATTGGCCACGATGGTCTCCACTAGCTTGAGGGCCTCGCTGGCCGGGTCGTGCCTGTTAATCGCCACGATGACGCGGAACCCCACGCCCAGGTCTGTCTCTGCTGCACGCAGGCCGTCGATGATCGGGTCAAGGATTTCGCGATAGCCGATGCCGCGAGGCGCAAAGTACTGCGGGTTGATGGCGTACTCGCGGTAGCGAACGGAGCCAGAGGTCACGGCGGCGCGCACGCCGTCGTAGGCCACCTGGGCAAAGTCGTCGGACGTGGTCATGACCTGATGGGCAGCACGGAAGGCCTCGAGAAAGTCGGCGAGGTCCGTGAAGTTAAAGAGGAGCGCGGGGTCTGTGGTTGGAAGCACGACCCCCTCACGGTCCGCGAACGCGATGAGCTGCGTGGCCGACATGGTCGACGCGAAGTGACAATGCAATTCAGTCTTGGGAAGCAGGCGCAGGTAGTCATCGGTGTCCATGTGACTATTTGACGCTGTCTATGTTGCGCAGGGGTTTCAGCGGCGTGGCGGTCTTGAGCCGATCATCCGCAGGTGGTGTCACGATCGCCGGTGGTCCGGACATGTCAGGGTAAGAGCGCGAGTGCGCTCGGGGAAGCGGGGATGTTATGACAATTCATAAGATGGATGACAACGAGTTAGACGCGGCTTTGCGCGCCGCTGACCCGGTCGCACGTGCCGAGGTCGATGACCTTGGGGCAGCGGCGCTGTTTGGTCGGTTGCGTGACTCGGAGGGAAGACTGGATCGCGCTCCTTTCGCGCGACGAGGCCCACGACGACGCCTTGCGGTGACCGGGATCGTCGGAGCCGTTGCGCTGGGGGTCGCGATCCCCGCGGCTGCCTCCGTGCTGTTTGGTGCACAAACCGGTGAGTACCCGCCGCTTGTCAATGACGACGGGACCCTGCCGACGGAGACAGACGACACGGAGCGGATCGACCTCGCAGCGGACGACTTCGTGGAGTACACCGCGACGATCTATCCCTTCTGGATTGGTTTGCCTGCGGGAATTGACTCAGACTCGGTGCGGATCGCGGCTGCGACGGAGATGTCTCAGGAGGCGCGCTCAACCGTGAGCCCCTCAGGCGCCACGGGCGGGGTCAGCCAGGTCACGGGCCTAGTTTCCGGCTTCGAATACGACGCCCGCTGCCTATGGATCGACTACTACCTCACCGCTACCACCGAAGGGGAGCAGTCCCGCCAGGCTCACGCCGCGGACGTCATTCGAGGCTCCCTCGCGTGGCCGGCCACGGTTGCCTCCGACGGCGGAAACTCCGTGGAGCATCTGTCCGCGATAGCCGATGCCGCCGAAGCGGGGGATACGGACGTGGTGCGGCGAGAGTTCGACCAGAACTGCCGCGTGTCGCTCGAGGAGTTCGGCCGATGATTGAGGCCGAGGTGGCAAGTCCCTCATCGGCGCAGACGGAGGCTGAGGCCTTCGATGCGCGAGTGCGCCCACTCCTTGATTCGATGCTGGGCTACTTCGCGCGGCGGGTGCGGCCCGCGGACGATGCAGCGGACTGCCTGTCCGAGGCGTTGACGGTCCTGTGGCGGCGACGCCGGGAGATGCCCATTGCGGATGACGAGCTGTGCGCGTACGCCTTTGGTGTCGCCAAGGGCGTGCTCGCCAACCAGCGACGAGGTCAATGGCGTCGGGCGGCTTTGCAGTCACGGGTGCGGGACCATGTGATGGTCCAGGCGAGCTCGCCCTCGCAGCCTGGTGACGGCGATGAGGTGCGCGCGGCGTTGCTGCAGCTGTCCCCGGAGGACCGCGAGCTGTTGACGCTGATCGCGTGGGATGGACTGACGCCCGCGGAGGCGGCGGTCGTGATGGGAGTGGCGCCTGCAGCGGCACGCAAGCGGCTGTCGAGGGCGCTTGCACGGTTGCGAGAAGCGTTGCAGTCGCCGTAGGACCGTGGGCGGGAGGTGCAGATCGGACCAATAGGGCTCAGCGAGGCGCAGATTAGTGCTGAATCGGACCCATAGGGCGCTCGGGTCGACGAGGGCGGGGTGAGGCCGAGGCTAGGACTCCGTGCGGCGCAGCACGTCGCTGAGCTGGCGCGCCGCGTCCATGACGGACTCGGCGTGCTCGGCTGCGGGATGAGTGGTGAGACGGTCCACTGGTCCAGATATTGAGACGGCCGCGATGACGGTTCCCGAGGTTCCCCACACCGGCGCGGACACCGAACTGACGCCAGACTCGCGTTCCTCGGCGCTTTCCGCGTAGCCATACGCGCGCACCTGTTCAAGTTCCGCGGCGGTGAAGCGTGCGCCCGCAAGGCCACGGTGCATACGAGTGGGTTCCTCCCAGGCGAGCAGCACCTGCGCCGCCGATCCGGCCGTCATGGTGAGAGTGGTGCCCACCGGAATCGAGTCGCGCAATCCCACCGGACGGTCGGCCGCGGCGATGCATATGCGCTGGTCCCCGTGGCGTCGGTACAACTGACTGGACTCCCCGGTGCGGTCCCGCAGCACGGTGAGGACGGGTTGTGCGGCGCCTACCAGGCGGTCTTCGCCCACGGACGCGGCCAACTGGGCGAACCTCGACCCAAGTACAAATGCTCCCGTTGCGTCGCGCCCCACCAGGTGGTGGTATTCGAGGGCCAGCGCCAGCCGGTGAACGGTCGGGCGCGCCAGGTGCGTGGTCGACACCAGCGCCGCCAGGGTCGCCGGTCCCTTCTCGAGGGCACCGAGTATGGCTGCCGCCTTGTCAATGACGCCAACTCCGCTATGATTGTCCATAGAGCGATACTAGCGTCTCGCATAGTGAGATACAAGCAAACAAGGAGCATCACATGGGAACCACCCTGGCCGAAAAGCTGTGGGAGAGCCACCTGGTCCGCAAGGGCGAAGATGGCGCACCTGACATCATCTACATTGACCTCCACATGTGTCACGAGGTCACGAGTGCTCAGGCATTCGAAGGTCTTCGCCTGGCCGGCCGCACCGTGCGCCGCCCCGATCTCACGATCGCGACCGAAGACCACAACACCCCGACTCTCGACATCGACCTGCCCATCGCAGACGAGACGAGCCGCATCCAGATCCAGACGCTGCGTGACAACGCCAAGGAGTTCGGCGTTCGCATTCACTCGCTGGGGGACGCAGACCAGGGCGTTGTGCACGTGGTGGGACCGCAGCTGGGACTGACCATGCCCGGCATGACTGTGGTCTGCGGCGACTCGCACACCTCCACCCACGGTGCATTCGGTGCACTCGCGTTCGGCATCGGTACCTCTGAGGTGGAGCACGTGCTCGCCACCCAGACGCTCCCGCTCGCGCCATTCAAGACGATGGCCATCAACGTCAACGGCGAGCTGCCCGAGGGCACCACGGCCAAGGACATCATCCTCGCGGTGATTACCAGGATCGGCACCGGCGGGGGACAGGGCTACGTGCTCGAGTACCGCGGCGACGCGATCCGCGCGCTGTCGCAAGAGGCACGCATGACCGTCTGCAACATGTCGATTGAAGCAGGCGCACGTGCCGGCCTCATCGCGCCCGACGAGACCACCTTTGAGTACGTCAAGGGCCGCCCGCACGCACCTGAGGGGGCCGACTGGGACGCGGCCGTCGAGGACTGGAAGAAGCTCGTCACCGACGATGACGCCACGTTCGACACGGAGATCAGCCTCAATGCCGCGGACCTGGAGCCCTTCATCACCTGGGGCACCAACCCGGGCCAGGGCGCGCCGCTGAGCGCGTCAGTGCCCAACCCCGAGGACTTCGCCGATGCTGACCAGCGTGAGGCCGCGGAGAACGCCCTGAAGTACATGGGCCTCACTCCCGGCACCCCGTTCCGTGACGTCGCTATCGACACCGTGTTCCTAGGGTCGTGCACCAACGGTCGCATCGAGGACCTGCGCGCAGCCGCGGACATCATCAAGGGCCGCACCAAGGCAGAGAACACGCGCTTCCTGGTGGTTCCCGGATCCGCACGCGTGCGCCTCCAAGCGGAGGCCGAGGGCCTCGACCAGGTCTTCATCGACTTCGGTGCCGAATGGCGCAACGCAGGTTGCTCAATGTGCCTCGGGATGAACCCCGACCAGCTGGCCCCCCAGGAGCGCAGCGCGTCGACCTCCAACCGCAACTTCGAGGGTCGCCAGGGCAAGGGTGGCCGTACCCACCTCGTGTCGCCACTCGTCGCCGCGGCCACCGCCGTGCGCGGAACCTTGTCAAGCCCCGCTGACCTCGACGCCGCCGCGGCGCTGGTCTAGAGCGCAAGAGACTTAAGGAGAACCCAAGACTCATGGAAAAGTTCACGACTCACACCGGCATCGGCGTCCCGCTGCGCCGCTCAAACGTCGACACCGACCAGATCATCCCCGCCGTCTACCTCAAGCGTGTGACGCGCACGGGCTTCGAAGACGCACTGTTCGCGGCTTGGCGTGGGGATGACAGCTTCATCCTCAACCAGGATGCGTACAAGAACGGCTCCGTGCTGATCGCCGGACCCGACTTCGGCACGGGCTCATCCCGCGAACACGCGGTCTGGGCGCTCAAGGACTACGGCTTCAAGGTCGTCATCGCAAGCCGCTTCGCGGACATCTTCCGCGGCAACTCCGGCAAGCAGGGGCTCCTCGCGGCCATCGTGGAACAGAGCGACATCGAGTTGCTGTGGAAGGCGTTGGAGGCCGAGCCAGGCAAGGAACTCACCGTCTCGCTCGAGGACCGTACCGTGCAGTGCGCCGACATCACCGTGCCCTTCGAGATCGACGACTACGTGCGCTGGCGCCTCATGGAGGGCCTGGACGACATTGGTCTGACCCTCAAGCACGAAGAGGACATCACCGCGTTCGAAAAGACTCGCGCCGCGTGGCGTCCCAAGACCCTGCCGGCCAAGACTGAGCCCAAGCAGGTTGTCGTGGCGGCCCGCGCCGCCAAGTAGTAAATCGCGCAGTCAAGTAGTAAAAGCAGTAGCCGGAAGCCGTTACTCCCACGTGGGGTGGCGGCTTCTGGCATGCTCGGAGCATGAACCGCTCGCACCCGGCCGATGCTGAAGGCGCGCGCGCGCCCGCGGCCGTTTCCGTACCTCCGCTGCGCGCCGATGCCGTCACCGCCGCCCGGCTAAGCGCCGCGTTGTTGGTGTGTGGCGCCGCAAGCCTGCTGTTCGTCGCACACGTGCGGCCGTGGGGCTACCTGCCCCTCGTCGCGGGCGTGGCGCTCGCCTTCGCCGCCGACCGCCGCATCGGAAACGGTGCGCGTTTGGGACGCGACCTAGGGCTGATTGCCCTGGCGCAGCTGATCATCTCGCTGATCTCGCTGCATGCGGACCTGTCCGACGCCGGCATGGCGCGCTTCACGGTCGCTCTGGGTCTGGCAGTCGTGGTGCCCTGGGCGCTGTCCACCTACCTGTTCCGCGAGCGCACCATTGTGTTCCCGGTAGGGACGGGCAAGCGGTGGACGCGTGCGCAGTGGCTGTACCTCGGCATCGTCGTCGCCTTCGGCTATCTGGTGCTCCCCGTCTACTTCATCGGCTCGGGGGCGTACCTCAACTGGCCAGACCTGGCTGGTTCTTCTGACATCGCAAGGCTCTTCGTCGGAGTCAACGCAGTGGGCCTGTGGGACGAACTGTTCTTCATCTGCGTGGTCTTTGCGCTGCTGAGGGCCCACTTCCCCATGTGGGTCGCGAATGTGCTGCAGTCCATCGTGTTCGTGTCGTTCCTGTGGGAGCTCGGCTACCGGGAATGGGGGCCGATGCTGACCATCCCGTTCGCGCTGGTGCAGGGTTGGATATTCTCGTGGACTAAGTCGCTGCCCTACGTGGTCACCGTGCACCTGCTGTTCGATGCGGTGGTGTTCGGAGTGCTCGTGCATGCGCATCACCCCCAGTTGTTCGGTGTATTCATCACCGCGCCGTAGAGTTATGGGAGTACAACGTTGCAATCTATGTACCAGGATCTGAGGAGTAGTGACGATGGCGGTGACCCTGCACGAGGTGGCATTTTTAGCCGGTGTGTCCATTAAGACTGTCTCGAACGTCATCAATGGATACCCTCACATCCGACCAGCGACAAGGGACCGCGTAGAGGCCGCGGTTGCCGAGTTGGGGTACACGCCCAATCTCACTGCACGTAATCTGCGTGGCGGCCGATCTGGTGCCATCACCCTCGCGCTGCCCGACATGGGGCTCGCATACTTTGCGGAGCTGGCGGCGCAGGTCATCGAGGCCGCAGAAGCAGCGGGAATGATTGTCCAGCTAGAGCACACCGCTGGCGACCGTGAGCGCGAACTTGAGTTGCTGAAGAGCCCCCGACGCAAAGCGAGTGACGGACTCATTTTTAGCGCGCTCGGTATGAGTCAGGATGATGCAGATGCGCTCGACGTTCCGTATCCCCTGGTATTGCTCGGTGAGCGGATATTTGGCGGGCCTGCCGACCACGTGACGATGCGCAACGAGGATGCGGCGCGCGCGGCCACCGAATACCTGATCGCATCGGGGCGGCGCAGAATTGCCATCATCGGTGCCCATGAGG
>Ga0307486_1000816_pt1 | contig 26307 bp, 20 predicted proteins | sample CBIW02metaG_FD_203663 | JGI IMG/M metagenome (GOLD analysis project Ga0307486, IMG submission 203663) | Sea-ice brine microbial communities from Beaufort Sea near Barrow, Alaska, United States - CBIW 0.2 | ecosystem: Environmental > Aquatic > Marine > Coastal | place: USA: Alaska | collected...
TTTCAAAGTGGCACAAAACGAACCGATATGGGCTCAACTAATAGCCAAAATTGGCACAATTTGAACCGAAATGCCTGGCACTAACCGACCGAAATCACTGGCACAATTCGATCCGATATATCCAATATTTTAAAGATTAATTTTGAGAGCATTTTTTTTATTATTTCTAGTCCCGTAAACCTTCTGGGATAGCGCAGGATAGTTTTATTTTTTAAACTTAAAATTTTTACTACATTTGCCAACCCTTAAATAGGGCATCGTGGCCGAGTGGCTAGGCAGAGGTCTGCAAAACCTTGTACAGCGGTTCGAATCCGCTCGATGCCTCAAAAAGCTCCCAAATCCTGGGGGCTTTTTTTATAGATCAAAACCAGATTTATTGTTAAAATAGTATTGTAATGTAAAGCGCTTCTCTAGAAGCTTTGGGACGCTCTTTGCCTCTTAAAGTTCGAAAAATATATGAGGTACTTTTGTTATTAATCCTGTATGGTATCGTTTGGGGTAATCGTTTCAATCTGTTCTTTTATCCCATTAACCTGGTTAGGAAAGACTCCCTGGAAAATAAGCATTCCGCCAAAAACTATCAGTAAAATACTTATGCCCTTTTTCATAATGTAAATTCGGGTAGGCGTGAGTTTTCGGTTTAATTTTTTGGCCAGAAGAATTTTAAAAACGTCTAAAACGAGATAAGTTCCTAAAACACTTCCGAAGAAAACCAATATCCGATTTTGCTCCATTTCTAATTTTGGACCAAAAATGATAATTAATCCCAGCCAGAATCCCAGAACGCCGATATTGATAAAATTCAATAGGAATCCTTTTACAGCTAAACCCATATAATCGCTTTTACTGAGTTTTCTAATCTCAGGGGTATCATCTTCCTGCCGAAGCACTTTTTTGGTCTGTACAAAGCTCATAAACCCATAAGTGGCAAGGATCATACCTCCAAATATGAATAATGCCGGATCGTCTTTAATACTGGCCAGAAGTTTAGTGGTACTTAAATAAGCTACAAAAAGAAATACAATATCCGCCACAATAACGCCTAAATCGAATGCAAAAGCTGCTCTAAAACCTTTAATAGCGGCGGTTTCCAGAAGTACAAAGAAGACCGGACCAAGTAAAAAAGCTAAAAAAAGACCTAGGGGTAGGGCTGCTAATACATCCTGAAACATACAATTGTATTATTTTACAAATGTAGACTTTTAGTTCTTTCTAATTACTTTTCCGCCAAACAGGGTATTTTGATCTATGGTCTTGGGATTCCCATAAACATTTACGGTGCCTCCTGCCCTAACCTTAGCCTCTACTACCCCACTTGCAGTGATATCTGCAACGCCACCAGCTTTAATGCTAATTTCGGTATTTTTGGATTTTAGATTTTTAGCGAAAAATTTTCCACCAGTGTTAATGCCAATTTCCTGATCTTCGGTTTTTCCCTCCACCTCAATTTCGCCTCCAGTATTAGAATCTACATAGAGTTTACTAAGATTTACATCTGCAAAAATATCGGCTCCCTCAGAAGCATTTAAATGAAGAAATTCCTGTTTCAGTTTGGAATTTATTTTTATGGAAGCGTTTTGACGGGCATCAATTTTATCCAGTTTTTTAAACTGAATAGTGATTTTGGTATTATCATTATCAAGTATTTCATCAATACTCATCCTCACTTTTAAGATTCCGTTATCTATTTTAAATTTTACGTCAGTTCGGTTTTCACCGGTTATTGTTGCCTTATTCTGGTTCGCTTCTTTTAAGATAACTTCCAGGCCATTGTAGACTTTAATTTCGGTAAAATCTCCCAAATCCTGGGTAAGTTCCTGAGCGCTTAACATTCCAACACTCATTAAAAACAGTGCAAAAAGATATTTTTTCATTTCTATAAATTTTTAAAATAACCATTTTGTTTATTGAAAAAATTATAAGGATCACTAAATTTTATATTTATGTAAAGATGAACTTGGTTCAGCTTTTAAGATGTTTTGTATATCAACAACTTAGATCTCCTAATAAATTTCGGAGAAGGCTCTGAAATAAAACCGCCTGAACGGAGGGCAGGTTCAGGATGACGTTCCTAATTATTTTTCAGACATTCATTTATTGCTAATCCATTAAGCTATAAAGCCTACTTTATACTTCCTTTTTACCGATTAAAGTAAAATCAAGATGCCTTTTCACTAAATCGGCATTTTTCACTTTTACAATCACTTCGTCACCTAGCTGATAAGCCTTTTTAGTCTTTCTGCCTACAATTGCATAATTATCGGCATCAAAATCATAATGATCTCCTTTTATATCTCGCAGGCGGATCATTCCTTCACATTTATTCTCTACAATTTCCACAAATATTCCGAAATCTGTTACCCCGGAAATCACCCCAATAAATTCTTTATCCTGGTGATCTTGCATAAATTTCACCTGCATGTATTTAATAGAATCTCTTTCGGCACTAGAAGAAAGACCTTCCATTTCACTACTGTGGTGACATTTTTCTTCGTATTCATCTTCTTTAGCAGAAGGCTGACCGTCTAGATAACGCTGCAGTAATCTATGTACCATCACATCTGGATATCTTCTAATTGGTGAGGTAAAATGAGAGTAATAATCGAAAGCTAAACCGTAGTGTCCAATATTTTCGGTGCCATAATAAGCTTTACTCATAGTTCTAATAGCAAGCGTATCTACTAAATTCTGTTCTTTTTTTCCCTGCACGTCCTGAAGCAGTTGATTTAAAGATGAAGATACTGTTTTCCTGTTTTTAAGGTTTAAACCGTGTCCAAACCTGGAAACAAGACTATTTAAAGATACCAGTTTTTCCTCATCGGGTTCATCGTGACAACGATAAATAAAGGTTTTCTTTTCGTCTCGTTTTCCTACAAATTCAGCAACTTTTCGGTTGGCTAAAAGCATAAACTCTTCAATAAGTTTATTGGCATCTTTTGCTGTTTTAAAGTAAACGCCAACAGGTTCGTTTTCTTCATCTAATTGAAACTTAACTTCAACTTTATCAAAAGAAATCGCACCCTGACGCATTCTGGTAGAACGCATCTTCTTAGCCATTGAATTCATAGTTAAAACAGCTTCAACAATTTCATCTTTAGCCGTATAAGCTTTATCCTGAATAGAGACCTCTTCAGGAATATCTCCTTTTTCAGTCTCAATTATTTGTTGAGCTTCTTCGTAGGCGAATCTTGCGTCAGAATAAGTAACGGTTCTCCCGAACCACTCTTTCACCACTTTGCTATTTTTATCAATTTCAAAAACTGCTGAAAAGGTATATTTTTCTTCATTAGGCCTTAAAGAACAGGCATTGTTAGAAAGTACCTCTGGCAACATTGGTACCACCCTATCTACCAGGTAAACAGAGGTTGCACGTTCGTAAGCCTCGTCGTCCAGCACTGTACCGGGTTGCAAATAATGCGAAACATCGGCAATATGGATACCAACTTCTACATTACCGTTTTCCAGTTTTTGAAAACTTAAGGCATCATCAAAATCCTTAGCGTCTGCGGGATCTATTGTAAAAGTTAACACATCGCGCATATCGCGACGTCTTTTTATTTCTTCCGGCTGAATAGAAGTATCTATTTGATTAGCAAATTCTTCTATTTCTTTAGGAAATTCATGCGGCAAACCGTATTGTGCCAGGATAGAATGAATCTCTGTATGATGTTCACCCGGAGTACCGAGTACCTGAATAATTTTACCAAAAGGAGAATCGGCTTTTTCTGGCCATTCTTCCAGTTCAACAACTACTTTATCGCCATCCTTTGCTTCTCCCATTTTGTTCTTCTGAACAAAAATATCGGTATACATTTTTGGATCTCCAATAACCACAAAACCAAAATCCTTCTGCATATCCAGAACCCCAACAAATTCGGTTCTTTTTCGCTTTAAAATCTTAGTTACTTCTCCTTCAGATTTTTTATTACGCTTACGGTTGTAGATATAAATTTCTACTTCATCACCATTAAAAGCCGTATTTAGATCCCTGGGAGAGATAAAAACATCATCTTCTAATTCATCTACCATCGCATAGGCATAACCTTTTGTAGTCATATCTATCACCGCACGGTAATAATCGTTGCTTTTACTTATTTTAAATTTTCCACGGCCATCTTCTTCAATTTGCTTTTTTGCAGCTAATTGAGCTAATTTTTTTATAATATTATTTCGGCTTGTGGCATCATTAACACCAAGTTTAGCGGCAATTTGTTTATAATTATAGGTATTTCCCGCGTCCTTTCTAAGGATATCTAAAATACTTTTGGAAAGATTACCCTGATGTTGGGATTTATTTTTATTCTTTTTACTCATTTCAATATTTAAAGTATAAAATTACGGCTTCTGCGTTACATGACATCTATTTGCTATTAAAGTTTTGTTAAGCGCTCTGAAAATTATCTTCTTATAAAATATTTTCACATTTACTTAACATTAATTGAAGGCTAGGTGAAAACCCTTGTTTTTTGTCTCCCAGCAATTAAGAAAAGCTTTTATTCTTAATTTTTCCTTAATTTTAATTTAAGGTTGATAGCATCCTTTATTTCCATCTTTGTAATACTTGATAATCTGAGTACTATGGATAAAGCTAAAAAAATATCACTTCTTTTTTTCCTTATTTTCCTCTTTGGATTAATAGGATTTATAACATCTATTAATCTTTCTCTGAATAAGAAAACCCAGGTAAATATCAAATCTGCTCAACTTTATATGGATCATACGCTAAGTTATTCAGAAGAAACGATTTATTATTTAAATTAACTCAATCACCTGTTTTTCAATATTTTAAATAAATTTATTTTTAAATTAAGGCACATTCAAATTAGACTTTATTCATTTCCAGACTTTTATATTTCTTACATATTCTAATTTAAAAATCTAAACCTTAAAATTCAATTTTTGAAGAGAGAAGTCAATGTTATTAACATTATATATAATTATCTTTTTTTCTTCTTTTTATAAAAATTAAAACTTATGGTTATTATAGCCTGTTAACTTGTAGAACAATTTTTTTGAGCTTTTCTTGGATTTTAAGTTAGCTTATTTTGATAACAACTTATTAACATACTTCTGAAGTTCTAAAAGACTGAAAGCCTTACTATTTTAATATTTACTTAACAATATTTGATAATTGAATCTTAATATCAAATCGGGATAACTGGAAATAAAATTAGTGTTCATAACCTGTTTTTATATGCTGATAACTTCTCTAAAAATAGCAGACTTATAATTTGATTTACTCGTAGATATTTTGCTATTGAAATTTAAATCCAATACCGCAAATAAGTTTCTCAGTTTCTCATCAATGCTTATCCACAATGTTATGTCAATACTAAAGCCTTGATTTATAAGCTTATTTAAAAAGTAATTAACAATTGAAAATAGCGATGTTACTAAGTGGTTTTTTTACCTTTGCTTTAGCTAAAACCTTAATTATGAAAATTGCAATAGGAAACGATCACGCCGGTACGGGGTACAAGAAAAAAGTTGTTGATTACCTGAAAAACAAGGGTGTAGAAGTTATTAACTATGGTACTAATAGTGATGATAGTGTAGATTATCCAGATTTTGTGCATCCCGTAGCTGATGATGTTGAAAACCAAAAAGTAGATTTTGGAATTATCATTTGCGGAAGCGGTAACGGAGCAAATATGACCGCTAATAAACACCAGGGTGTACGCTCTGCCTTATGCTGGACGGGTGAGATCACTAAACTGGCTAGAGAGCACAATAATGCTAATATATTGAGTATTCCCGCTCGTTTTGTTTCAGAACACCAGGCAGTAGATATGGTTAAAATTTTTCTTGAAACTTCTTTTGAAGGCGGAAGACATCAAAAACGAGTAGATAAAATTCCTGTGCAAAACTAGAATTTTTTATTCTTATTATTATACCCGACTGTTTAAAGGATTGCGTGAAATCAAGCTTTAAGCAGTCTTTTTCTTTTTATCAAAAACTTTATTTGCGAAATATGGAAATCCTTATTAAAAATTTCAATGAACTTAGTCTTGAAGAGCTTTACCAAATCTTACAACTTCGGTCTGAAGTTTTTGTGGTAGAACAGGACTGTGTTTACCAGGATATAGATGGTAAAGATCAAAATGCGCTTCACGTACTGGGAATAAAAGAAGGAAAAGTAATTGCTTACACCCGTTGTTTTGATAAAGGATTTTATTTTGAAGAAGCCGCCATTGGCCGTGTTGTAGTAAAGGAATCTGAAAGAAAAAAAGCCTACGGAAACCTTATCTTAAAAGCTTCAATTTTAGCTATTGAAGAAGGTTTTAATACCAAAAATATAAAACTTTCCGCACAACAATACCTAACCAATTTCTATGAAAGCCATGGATTTATGCAAATTGGTGAAGCTTATCTGGAAGACGGAATTCCGCATATTGCGATGGTAAAATAACTATTGCAAAATTTGTGAATAACGCTGTGGATCGTTTAAGATAGACTTGGCTTCCAGAATCTCAGGATTGTGATCTATATAGTATTCATATAAACCTTCTTTATAGAAATAACGTTTAATGATCTCATCGGTCAATAAACTTACAATTTCGTGTTTTTTATTGTCTAATTCCTTCTTTTTTTGTGAATCAATTTCTGTAGAAATACTTTTATAATGATCTAAAATATCCTGTTCATAACCTTCTTTGGAGGCAGTTGTTAAAAGTTCTTCCAAATTAGCTTCTGTAGCGGTTTGATAACTAAAATTAGAAGTCTTCAAGAAGGATTTAAAGTTATTGAAATCTGCATCGGTAAATTCAAATGCTTGCGGATCGTTTAATTCATTTTTATAATAAAATTCTGTAGCAAAATCAAAAATAGCGTTTTGGGCTAGTAGTGCATTGGTTATGTTGCTGTATTCAGAAGTTTCCAGTTTTACATCAGGTGAAATTCCTCCACCATCATATACACTTCGGCCACTACGGGTTTTAAATTCGTTGTAATCATCCTCCGAGCGTTTAATAGCCTTTCCATCCTGATCTCTTTCAGCATAATTAAGCGCCTGTATACACCTTCCGCTAGGCGTGTAGTAACGGGAAATGGTTATCTTTAACTGTGTACCATAAGCAAGCTCTTTAGGGCGTTGCACAAGGCCCTTTCCAAAACTGCGAGCACCAACAACTACTCCCCTGTCCAAGTCCTGAATGGCGCCTGCTACAATTTCACTGGCAGATGCACTACGCCCATTTACTAAAACTACTAAGGGAATTTGCGTATCTACGGGTTCTTTTTGTGTTTGGTAAGCTCTGTTGTATTTCTCTATAACCGATTTTGTGCTTGTGATCAACTCGCCTTTTTGGAGAAATATATTACTCACATTTATAGCTTCGGTTAATAAACCGCCAGGATTTCCCCTAAGGTCGAGGATAATTTCTTTTGCCCCCTGATTTTTTAAATCTTTAAGCGCCCTTGTAGTTTCTGATGAAGCTTTGGCATTAAAACGTGAAAGTACAATATAACCGGTTTTCTCGTCTATAAGTTCGTAAAATGGCACCGCTTTTAAGTTAATGGCGCTACGGGTAAGCTCAGTAGTTTTTATTTCTCCTTGGCGTCTGAATTTGATATTGATTTGAGAGTCTGGAGAGCCATTTAGCAATTCTCCCACATCATCGGCATAATCGGCTACTTTTATACTTTCAATTTCAATAATTTCGTCTCCGGCTTTTAAACCGGCCTCATCGGCGGGATAATCTTTATAAGGTTCCATTATGAGTAAAGCATCTTCAATTACCTGTACGGTCGCACCAATGCCGCTGTATTCCCCTGAATTATTAATTCTTGCAGCTTCAACATCCTGTTCGTTCCAGTAATTGGTATAAGGATCCAAATCTGCAAGCATCGCTTTAATGGCGGTATCCATTAAAGCCGCGGGATTGGTCTCTTCAACATAATTCATATTGATTTCCTTAAAAAGCGTGGTAAATATTTCAATTTGTTTGGCGATCTCAAAGAAATCAGATTTAAAGCCAAAACTGCTGAATATAAGCGTGGCACCCAGCGTAATTACCGCAATTTTTTTGGTGAGTTTCTTTTTCATTTTCAGTATTTTTTAAGCGGATTTATAGAAAATTCAACGCTGCTTATTTTCTTCTTCCTTAAACTTTTCCATTAGCTTTATCATTGTCCTATTCAGGTTTTCCAGGCTAATTTCATCCCGGGAAATATAGATAAACATTAACGCGTATGGTTTTGGAAAGTTATTGATTACAAGATACTTATTTTTTCTGAAAGCTTCCCTCATCAGCCTTTTAATTCGGTTGCGGCCAACAGCGGTTTTAACCAGTTTTTTAGGAACCGAAACCCCTGTTTTAAATTTGGTGATTTCGGGATTGGTAATGGGAAGATAGATGAGTTTTAAAGGATATTTTTTAACCGATTTACCTTCCTGAAACAGAATATCTATCAGCTTTTTGCTCTTTAATTTTTCGTCTTTTCCAAAACTTTCATCCATGGTTCAAAAGTAAGCTGATTATATTAATTGTGCTAACATCAACCTGAACTTGTTCAGGTGCTGATATGATTTAATTATTAATGATATAGATTCTGAAATAAATTCAGAATGACGCTTTAAAAAACTTTTCAGGACTTCTAGCCTTTTTAAAAATCTAAACAAAAAAAGACCTCACAGTTATGAAGCTATGAGGTCTAAGTTTATAATTTAAAAATATTGAAATACTTCTACTGCCCTGCTTCTTCTGAAGTTTCTTCAGCAGTATATAGATTGTTATTCCTGTTTACATCTGCCATTAATTGAGATTCGTCTACTTCTATACTTTCTATCTCGCTTAGTGGTTTATCTATATTTAGCTCGTAAGTTGGGTGAGCCCAGGCCCAATCATCTGCAACAGTCCAGTTTTCGTGCTCTGCCGGTTTTTCCCAGCGCATTATTTGCAACGGAATATAGATCAATTCTTCTTCACCATTTTTGTAACGAACGGTAATATCTATAGGCATTGGCATCAATTTATTACGCTCTAAAGTTACTTTGGTTGAATTACCTTCTGCTTCGGTAACTTCTTTAATTCCGTAGTCTATTGTAGCGGTTGTACGAGTCCAGTCGTTTAAATACCAGTCTAGCTCTGCTCCTGAAACTTTTTCAGCAATTCTTATAAAATCGTTTGGCGTTGGATGTTTAAATTTCCATTCATCATAATAACGTTTTATGGTTTTATCAAGACTAACCTCTCCGATAACATAACCCAACTGTGCTAAAAATACAGCACCTTTAGAATAAGCTGATGCTCCATAAGCGGCGTTTAAATGATACCGATCGGCCTGTGTGGTTTGTGGTTGTTCCATACCAGAGTTTGCTAAATTCAAATAACTCCGGTAAGAACCTGTATGAGGATTTTCAGCATAAGTTTCCATCACCTGATTCATCGCCACGCTGGAAATATAGCTGGTAAAACCTTCGTCCATCCACTCGTGTTTACTCTCGTTTGTAGCCATTAAATGCTGAAACCAGGCGTGTGCAAGTTCGTGAGCGGTTACCCCTACCAGACTTCCAAAATTACGTTCTCCTGTAATTAAAGTTAACATGGCATATTCCATTCCGCCATCTCCACCTTGTACTACAGAGTATTGATCCCACGGATAAGGCCCGATATTTTCATTAAAAAACAACAATAAATCTTCAGTTTTCTCCTGAAGGTTTTTCCAGTTTTCTTTTATTTTATCATTGTCTTTATAGAAAAAGTGAAGCACAGTTCCATCTTCAGCAGTTCTTGTGTCGTGAATATATTCTGGATCTGCAGCCCAGGTAAAGTCGTGAACTTCTGGAGCAACAAAATGCCAGGTATGGGTATCACCTTCAGCTTCTACTTCTTTATCACTATAACCGTGGCCAATTTCATCAGGGTTTTGAAGATATCCTGAAGCAGCAACGGTATAATCTTTATCGATGGTAAGTTTTATGTCAAAATCTCCCCATACACCGTGAAATTCACGGCCAATATAAGGTGCGGCGTGCCAACCTTCAAAATCATATTCGGCCATTTTGGGAAACCACTGGCTCATAGAAAGCGCTACACCTTCTGAGCTGTTTCTTCCTGAACGACGAATTTGCTCGGGTACCTGGCCTTCAAACTCCATATTAAAAGTAGCTTTTTCTCCGGGTAAAATTGGTTCGTCCAGTTCTACCTCCAGTACGGTTCCAACTTCTTCAAAAGAAAGCTCGTTTCCACCTTGGTCAAGGCTGGATACTCTTAAATATCCCTGCTCTGCTTCGCTTAATTTTGAAATTCGGTCTCCTACCCTTCTATCGGGATCTTGTATGGTTAACGAACGTACGTCCATTTCACTTCCCGGTTGAAATGCATTAAAATACAAGTGATAAAAAACTCGATCTAAAGTGTCAGGCGAATTGTTGGTGTAAACCAATTCCTGAGTACCTGTATATTGGAAATTTTCAACATTCATATCTACCTCCATCTTGTAATCTACGTGCTGTTGCCAATAGCTGGTACTGTTTTGGGCACCGGCCCAGAAAGGGGCTATAAGGGCTATACTTAATAATAATTTCTTCATTTAATTGTGGTTTTTATGATCAAATACTAATTGAATTCTATTTTGTTTGTGAAGCTAAAATAAGGGCATTGTAAAGATTTACCATTTTCCCTGAAACTGATAATTCTTTGAACCCCTTTGTATTATTTCTGTCTCCTCCAACAATTACGTTAGCGTTGGTAGTTAATCCACTATCCATAATTATCTGTTTAACCTGTGCAGCGCTTAATTTAGGGTAAAAAGAACGAATAATTGCCGCAACTCCAGCAACAGCCGGTGAAGCCATGGAAGTTCCCTGCAGGTATTCATATTCGTTGTTTGGAGTGGTAGACCAAATCTTGGTTCCTGGAGCGAAAACATCAACGTTTATTTTTCCGTAATTAGAGAAATCGGCAACTAGTTGAGAACCGTAATCAAAATTAAGTGCCCCAACCGTTAGAAAATTATCTGAAATTTCTACAGGCTTTTCAGGGTTTTGATCGTTGGGATAAACAGTGTTTTCATCTAAATTAAGGCCTTCATTTCCGCCGGCATTCACGATCAAAACATCGTTTGCGGCCGCATATTCAATAGCTTCTGTAACCCATTCAGGATTTGGAGAAAAATACTTTCCAAAACTTGTATTGATCACTTTGGCTCCATTATCTACCGCATAACGAATTGCCAGGGCTATATCCTTATCATACTCATCTCCATCTGGAACTGCTCTCAATACCATAATTTCAGCGTTATTCGCCACGCCATTGATGCCGATATTATTATTTCTTTCTGCAGCGATAATTCCAGCTACGTGAGTACCGTGTTTAATATCTTTTTTATCCTGAGAAGGTCCCGTAACATCAGCGTTTCCGTAATCGGTATCGGTAATGTCATAAGGGTCGTCACCTACTGGAGCACGACCGTCTAATCCTAAGTTTAAATGAGTTTCTAAACGATTTGCATAATATTCAATGCCTTCATCAAGTTCTTCAAGTGCTTCAGGTATATTTTCGTTTACGTTATTCTGAATTTGCTGTAACATGCCTTTATACTGTGCCAATTGCCCTGTAGCTTCCATTTTATTTAGCTCTTCTTTGGTATAATCTTCTTTACCAAGTTGTGAAGAAACCGCCTGATGTGCTGCTACCAGTTGTTTTTTGATTTCCTGGTATTGGTTTCTATTTTGAATTGTTTCCTCATATTCCTTTTCATACTCTTCTTTGGCTTCCTGGTAGTAAATAAACTCAGCCCGATCTGCAGTACTTATAGAACTTGCGGTTTTTCCTTCATATTTAGGCTTTAATCGCTTATAAATACGGGTGTATTCCATATTTTCATCGACGGCATCACCTAAAAAGTTCCAGCCGTGTATATCGTCTATATAGCCGTTATTATCGTCGTCTTTTCCGTTGCCAGGAATTTCATCGGTATTGGTCCAGATAACGCCATCCAGATCTTCGTGCTCAATATCTACACCGCTGTCTATAACGGCTACAATTGTTTTTTGACCTTTGTTGTTTTTAATTATTTCTGAATAAGCTTTATCAACACTCATTCCCGGAATGGTATCGTTCATAAGATCGGCACCGCCCCAACCTTTAAGTTGAGTTTCAGATAGATCGGTGATCTTAAGCGGAATAGAATCTATATTGGCAATTGGGGTAGAAACAATTTGTGGGGAGCTACTTCCGCAGGAAGCTAAAATAAGTGCGCTTCCCATTATTAACGCAGGTTTTAAAAATGGTATTTTCATTTATTCTATTAAATTTAATTTGCCTTAAAGGCTATATTTATTGAGTTTTAAGCGAATTCGACTTCAATTAAAAAGTTCATTAAAAGTATAAGTTTTATCTAACCTAACCCCTTTTTCGGTGTTTTTTAAGGTGATAATTTCGTTGTGAGCATCGTGCTCCAGAAATAAATAATAACCTTTATCTACAGCCTGTTTTAGAAACTTTTCCTTTTCGGTTAAGGTTAGCAACGGCCGTGTATCAAAGCCCATTACGTAAGCTAAGGGAATATGTCCGGCAGTTGGCAGTAAATCTGCCATAAAAACAAGGGTTTTATCTTTATATTGAATATGGGGTATCATTTGCTTATCTGTATGTCCATCTACAAACAACACGCCAAAATCAAATTCCTGAGATTGGATAAAGTTTTTGTTCTCTTTACGATCTAAAAAATTAAGTTGACCGCTATCTTCCATAGGCAGAATATTTTCTTTAAGAAATGAAGCTTTTTCACGAGCATTAGGCTCTGTAGCCCATTTCCAGTGATCTTTATTGCTCCAGAATTTAGCATTTTTAAAAGCTGGTTCGTAACCGGTTCTATCTTTATTCCATTTTATGGCTCCTCCAACATGGTCAAAATGAAGGTGGGTTAGGAAAACATCAGTAATATCATCCCGGTGAAAACCGTGTTTTTCAAGTGATCTATCTATAGAATGTTCGCCCCAAGGGTAATAATATCCAAAGAATTTATCGCTTTGCTTATCGCCCATTCCAGTATCTATAAGGCTTAGTTTATCCCTATCTTCTATAAGCAGGCAGCGGGCCGCCATATCTATCATATTATTTGAATCGGCCGGGTTGGTTCTGCTCCATAGACTTTTAGGCACAACACCGAACATAGCGCCCCCATCTAACTTAAAATTACCTGATTCTATTGGGTATAATTTCATAAAATTCATTTTAGGTTCTGCAAATTACTAAAAGCAAAAAATATGCACTGCTAAAATTCTGTTAGCAGGCATGTTTTAAAATTTAAAGCTTCAGAGTGTAAAAATAGGAAGCTATTCCAGGTAAATTACTTTTTCACCTTCGGCAATAGTATCGTTGTAACGGAAAGGCCTTTTAATTCCTTCGGTATTAATTATGAAAAATGGTAAAATTGAATTTTTCTCGCCTTTATGTTTTTTCACCCATTCCCGGGTAGAAATTTCTTCTTCAATATTTTGTGTCTTTTCTTCAAAATCACCGTCATTTATTTTTATTGCCCAGGGTTCTAATTCTGTTTTATTGGCAAAAAGGGAAGTAGCATTAATTTTATCGAGCATATCTACATCAGCTCCTGTCTCACTTGGCGATACCAGGACAATTTTGTTCGGGATCTGAAACGCATCATCGGCCAGTTGAGCAGCCAGAAAGTTTATTTCACTATTCCCGGTAAGTCCAATAAAAGTACCTTTTTCTATGGCTTTGGCGTCTTCCATAGTTTCTTCTTTCAAAATGTTTCCATACATACTATTGAAACCTTGTCTTTTAGCTTCAGTAACCATTTCCCGGTTAGCATCTATTATAACCACTTCTTTTTTATCCTGAAGCTGTTTCGCCATATATAAACCTAGCGGATTGGCACCTAATATAATATATCCGCTTTTGGATTCCTGGAGTACAAGTTCGTTTCGGTTTCTTAGCCAGTTCGTGGTCCAGGTTAAGAAAAACGGAACTGTAAGCGTAGTAAAAATGGCCATAAATACCAGGATAGAAAATATTTCATTAGTAATAATTTCCATTTGCAGGCCAATACCGGCTATGATAATTTCTACTGCGCCACGTCCATTCATGCCGGTTCCTACAGTAATACCTTCTCGCCAACCATAACCACTGGGGAGATAGAACAAAGCAGTACCAAAAATCTTGCCTACCATCGCAGCCAATATAACAACGATAAGCATCAAGAGATCTGTTTGAAATACCTCCAGGGTTACATTAAATCCTGCGGAAACAAAGAAAATGGGTGCTAAAAAGCCGATGGAAATATCATGAAAAATATGGTTGATATCTTTGGAAATTTGCCGGTTAAAAACTCCGTCACGAATAAATAATCCGGCCATAAAAGCTCCTAAAATACTATGTAAACCCGCAATTTCAGCTAATTCTGAAAATCCCAGGACTATAATTAGGATTAACGTAAAATGAAGCGTTCTACTGGTGAAGTTAGATTTCATTAAAAATTTACCCAGTAATGGTAAAAGATAAATTCCTGCCAGGGCGGTAAAAACGAAAAATAAAATGGCTTTTCCGGCAACCCAGGCCAGACCGAGAGTATCTATACTTCCGGCATCTACATAACTTACAATTCCAGCAAAAATAACCAGCGCGAGGGTATCAGAAATAAGTGCACCCGCCATTAAAACATAGGCTATTCTGGTATTGAGGAGTTTTAGATCTACCAGAATCCTGCTTTTGGTAGCCAGCGAGGTGACGGCTACTGCAATAGCTACAAAAATGGCTGCCATTTGGGTTCCACCAAAATAAATTATGGAATAATAACCAAGTGCAAAGGGTACAATAAAACCACCAATAGCGGCCAATAGCCCCGGCCAGGAAGCTTTTCCAAGATCGCGGAAATTGATTTCCATCCCTATATAAACCATAAGGAGAATAATTCCCACTTCCGCAAGGACGTTAATCATTTCAGAAGTTTCGAGAAGACCGAGAAGGGCAGGGCCAATTATAATTCCTATAATGAGTTCTCCCAGGATTGCTGGGTATCCCAGTTTTTTGGCGGCCGATCCTCCTATCCAGGCACTGGCTAAAATGATTAGTAAACTGAGGATATTTAATTCTTCCATAAAGAATAATTTGGCGATTTAAGTTACAAAATATCAATATTTTTGCAACTTATATGCAATTAAATGTAATAAATCACGATGAAGGATGAATTATTCTTTTTTCAGTGTAAAAAGCCTGAATTCCTTATAAAGTTGCCGTTAAATCGGCCTATTTTTGTAAATAGCAATTTATAGCTAAATAACGTACGTATGTTAGAACTGGCAAGTTTGGTAATACTCGGGATCCTGGCCCAGTGGTTAGCCTGGAAAATTAAAACTCCTGCAATTTTACCACTTATTTTAATCGGGCTTTTGGTAGGGCCTCTTTCAACGCTAATTAGCGAAGATGGTACCAAATGGGTAGAACCAATTTGGAATGGCTCTGAAGGATTATTTCCGGGGGAAAGCCTTTTTTACTTCGTTTCCCTGGCAATTTCTGTAATTCTTTTTGAAGGTGGTTTAACCCTAAGAAAAAGTGAAGTAGGGAATATTGGTCCGGTAATTTTAAAACTAATTAGTGTAGGGACGGTAGTTACCTTTCTTGGTGCAGGTTTGGCAGCGCATTTTATATTTGACCTCTCCTGGCAAATTTCCTTTTTGTTTTCTGCATTAATTATTGTAACCGGACCCACGGTTATTACTCCAATTCTACGGAATATTCCCTTAAAAACCCACGTTTCTTCTATTCTGAAATGGGAAGGAATTCTTATAGATCCTATTGGTGCGCTTATTTCGGTATTAATGTTTGAATTTATTAGGGTTGAAGGCGGACAGGATTTTACACAAACGGCACTGATTGAATTTGGTAAAATTTTACTTTTCGGATTTACTTTCGGATTTACTTTTGCTCATTTGCTGGCATTTTTGATCAAGCGGCAAATTATTCCGCATTATTTACTCAATGTTTTTATTCTCGCGACCGTTCTGGGAGTTTTTGTTTTAGCCGATATGTTTGCCCATGAAAGCGGACTTCTTGCTGTAGTAATTATGGGAATGGTGATGGGAAATCAAAAATTACCCAACATTAAAGAGTTGCTATATTTTAAAGAATCGCTTAGTGTTTTATTAATTTCTATCCTTTTTATCCTACTGGCGGCAAATATTGAAATTGAAGAACTTTTACTGGTTTTCAACTGGAATTCGCTTATTCTTTTTGGAGTTGTTGCTTTACTGGTTAGGCCAATTGGAGTGATTTTAAGTTCCCTGGGTTCAGGCTTAAAAATTAATGAAATAGCTTTTATAAGCTGGGTTGGGCCCCGGGGTATTGTAGCTGCGGGTATCGCTTCGTTATTCGGTTTAAGATTGGCACGAGAGGGTATTGAAGGAGCCGAATATATTACTCCTTTAGTATTTATGATCGTTCTTTGTTCGGTTTTATTAAATGCTGCCACCGCACGGCTTTTTGCACGTTTGGTAGGAGTCTTTATTAAAGATTCACAAGGAATTTTAATTATTGGAGCCTCATCAATCGCAAGATTGATAGGGAAATATTTACATGACAATGAGCGCCACGTAGTGCTGCTGGATAATAATTCTGATAACGTAAATAAAGCCCGAGATTTAGGGATTGATGCCATTGAAGGAAGTGTTTATTCAGATGATCTTATGAATAATATTGAACTGAATGATATTGGCTACTTAATGGCAATGACCGGAAACAGTGATATCAATAAAACAGCTATAACCAAGTTTAAAAAACAATTTGGTGAAAAAGGATCTTTTAGAGTAATCACTGCCGATGAAATGAACAATCCGGAGAAAAATCCAACGGAAGGCTTATTTTCTCATACGGATGATTATATAAAGCTTACTGAAGTTTCCAGGAGTTATCCAAAAATCCACGAACTTACGCTTAATGGCAAAGAACATTATGAAGGGTTAATCGAGATTTCTAAAACCGATCCTGATATTATTCCGTTGTTTGTGAAAAATAAAAAGGGCGGCCTAACTATAATACCCTCACATAGTTCTGATGTAGAGATTGAAGAAGGATTTCAGTTGGTTTATTTAGGAAAGAAAATTCAACGTGAAGAAAAAGTTGAGGAAGATTATAAGGAAACTATAGACGAAGAGGAAGCCGAAGAAGATATTAAAAAGGAAAAAGAACAACAGGAACAGGAGCAGGAAAAAAAATAACTAATCTTCTTTTTCCATTTCATCTACCAATTCATCGGTAATTTCCATGTTGTGATAAACATTCTGGACGTCGTCATCGTCCTCGAATTTTTCAGCTAGATTTAATATCTTTTTCGCGTCTTTTACCGGTAATTCTACCGTATTAAGGGGAATGCGTTGCACTTCTGACGATTTAACTTCTATTCCCAGTTCCTCTAATTTTGAAGACATCAGTCCGAAATCATTAAAATCTGTATAAATAGTTATAAAATCTTCTTCTTTTTCAATTTTTGAAGCCCCGCCTTCAATGAGTTCCAATTCGAATTCTTCGAGATTCATCTCGATCTTTTCGCTCTCAATTGTAAAAACACCCTTTTTATCGAAAAGGAATTCAAGCGAACCATTGGTCCCTAAATTTCCTCCGTTTTTCGAGAATATAGAACGAACGGCTGCTACCGTACGGTTGGTATTATCGGTAGTACATTCAATAAAAAAAGCAATTCCGTTTGGGCCGTAGCCTTCAAAAGTTACCAACTCATAGTTATCTGCATCGGCTCCGCTAGCTTTCTTTATAGCGCGTTCTATCGTGTCTTTGGGCATATTCACACCCTTGGCATTAGAAATCGCATTACGCAGCGCAGGATTGGCTTCAGGATCGGGTCCGCCGCCTTCTTTTACCGCCACACTAATCTCTTTGATTGCACGTGTAAATTGTTTTGCTCTTCTCTTATCCTGTGCACCTTTTCGGTGTTTTATATTTGCCCATTTGCTATGTCCGGCCATTCTTTTTAGTTTTTTAGTTTGGTTTGTAGACTTACAAAATTAAGAAATTGTAGAAAATCAAAAAACCCCACAGATAGCTGTAAGGTTTTTGTAAAAAATATAGAAAACTTATACTTTAATCATTCAACTTCAGCACCGCCATAAAAGCTTCCTGTGGTATTTCCACATTTCCTACCTGGCGCATACGTTTTTTACCTTTTTTCTGCTTTTCAAGTAATTTTCTCTTTCGTGAAATATCACCACCATAACATTTGGCGGTAACATCCTTTCTAAGTGCTTTTACGGTCTCACGCGCAATAATTTTAGCACCGATTGCCGCCTGAATAGGAATATCAAATTGCTGTCTTGGGATTAATTCTTTCAGCTTTTCACACATTTTCTTCCCAATATCATAGGCATTATCTACGTGAAGTAGGGCAGAAAGGGCATCTACCACATTTCCATTTAATAAAACATCAACCTTTACCAATTTAGACTGGCGCATTCCTATAGGCGAATAGTCAAAAGACGCATAACCTCGGGAAACGGTTTTTAACCTGTCGTAAAAATCAAATACAATTTCAGCTAAAGGCATGTCAAAGCTCAGCTCAACCCTTTCAGGAGTTAAATAAACCTGATTCGTGATTTCCCCTCTTTTCTCAATACAAAGCGACATTACATTCCCTACATATTCAGATTTGGTGATTATGGTAGCTTTAATATAAGGTTCTTCTACCCGGTTTAGAGATGAAGGTTCCGGTAGATCTGATGGGTTATTAACCAGAATAAGATCATCTGGATTCTTATTTGTAAAAGCGTGATAAGATACGTTAGGAACAGTAGTAATTACCGTCATATCAAATTCCCGTTCCAGACGCTCCTGAATAATTTCCAGGTGAAGCATTCCCAGGAAACCACACCTAAAACCAAAACCTAGTGCCGCAGAGCTTTCAGGCAAAAATACCAGGGAAGCATCATTTAACTGAAGCTTTTCCATAGAACTACGCAGTTCTTCATAATCTTCGGTATCTACAGGATAGATCCCAGCGAAAACCATTGGTTTTACGTCTTCAAAACCGGCTACGGCCTCTGTAGTAGGATTTTTCGCGTCGGTAATAGTATCGCCCACTTTTACTTCGCGGGCGTCTTTAATCCCGGTGATAAGGTAACCTACATCGCCGGTTTTAATTTCCTGCCGGGGGAATTGCTTTAAACGCAGTGTTCCAACCTCATCGGCAAAATAATTTTTATCTGTAGCCACAAATTTAATATTCTGGCCTTTTTTAATCGATCCGTTAATGACCCTAAAATAGGTCTCCACTCCACGAAACGGATTGTAAACCGAATCAAACACTAAAGCTCTTAAGGGAGCATCTACTTTTCCACTTGGTGGTGGAACCCTTTTAATAATCGCAGCAAGTATTTCTTCAATTCCCAATCCGGTTTTTGCGCTGGCGGGAATAATGTCAGAATGTTCACATCCAAGAAGGTCTACAATATCATCGCTTACTACTTCCGGATTGGCACTTGGCAAATCTACTTTATTAAGTACCGGAATAATTTCAAGGTTATTTTCCAGGGCCAGATATAAGTTAGAAATGGTTTGTGCCTGTATGCTTTGGGCCGCATCTACAACTAGCAAAGCACCTTCACAGGCTGCGATGGAACGGGAAACTTCATAAGAAAAATCTACGTGCCCGGGAGTATCAATAAGGTTCAAAACATATTGTTCACCTTCATATTCATAATCCATCTGTATAGCATGGCTTTTAATGGTAATGCCACGCTCACGCTCCAAATCCATACTATCAAGGAGCTGCTCTTGCTTTTCACGATCGGTTACTGAGCCTGTGAAATCCAAGAGACGGTCTGCCAGGGTACTTTTTCCGTGGTCAATATGAGCGATTATACAGAAGTTCCTTATATGCTTCATCGGGTATTTTTAATAATTGAATTCCTTAAATGGGAATCAACAAATTTAAGTTTACAAATATAGTTTATTTCATAGTCCTAAAAGAAAGTTAGAATATAAGAATTGGAATAATCACTAAGAATGAAATATTGCTTTCGCGAAATATCTTTTGGTTAATTATGAAAAAAACTTACTTGAGGATATAGCGGTTGTAAAAAACTTTCTTCTTTTTGTAACAAACAATTTTGTTAGAAATTTCTCACTAAGTTAATTTAATCCAGAAAATTATCGGGAGGTCAGAATCTCGTGTCAAAATTTTCTCTTTTTTTCAAATTACCTCGTAGGCTTATTAATGTAGTTTACTGAAAAGGCATTAAGTTTAGCCCAGAATAAAAACTAACAATATTAAGACATACACTTATGGCTGCTGAAAACGCAATTAACCAGAACAACACCAGGAGATCTATCGTTATAATTGGGGCGTTATTTTTCATCTTCGGATTTGTTACCTGGCTGAACTCTCTTTTAATTCCCTACCTGGAGATAGCCTGCGAGTTGACCAAATTTCAGTCGTTTTTTGTGACTTTTGCTTTCTATATCGCCTATGTGGTAATGGCGCCACTTTCAACCCGCACACTAAATAAATTAGGGTTTAAAAAAGGGATGTCTGTCGCCCTGGTAATTATGGCTGTGGGAGCGCTCATATTTATTCCGGCTGCAATTACAAGAACCTACTTTCTGTTTCTTTCTGGTCTGTTTGTTATGGGAAGCGGCCTGGCAATATTGCAAACAGCTTCCAATCCTTACGTGACCATCGTAGGGCCTGCAGAGAGTGCTGCGAAAAGAATCAGTATCATGGGAATTTGTAATAAACTTGCCGGTGCAATCGCACCTATATTGATCGGATTCTTTTTACAGCTTGAAAAAGCAGATGAATTGCAGTCTGAGATAGCCAATTTAACTGCAGCAGAGAGAATAAACGAACTGAATGAAATGGCACTTAGGGTAATTCCACCATATATTGGCATCATCATCGTTTTATTGCTTTTAGCACTTTGGGTTTATAAATCAAGCTTACCTGAAATAGATACAGATGAAGAAGACGAAAATCTTTCTTTAACAAATGCTGGAAAGAAAAGTGTTTTTGATTTCCCCCACGTTATTCTGGGGGTAATAGCTCTTTTTCTTTATGTGGGCGTAGAAGTTATTGCTGCAGATAGTATTATAAGTTATGGTGTATCCCAGGGAATATCCCTCACCACTGCAAAATATTTTGCCACTGGAACTATGGTTGCCATGGTAATTGGATACATTCTTGGTATTATAAGTATTCCTAAACTAATCACGCAGGAGAATGCTCTAAGAGTATCTGCTGTAGTAGGTATAATATTTTCGATACTGGCTATTTTTACCAGTGGCTATGTATCACTTGCTTTTATAGCATTGTTAGGTTTGGCAAATTCGCTAATGTGGCCTGCCATATGGCCAATGGCTTTAGCAGATGTGGGAAGATTTACAAAAGCTGCATCTTCCCTTCTGGTTATGGGTATTGCTGGAGGAGCAATTATTCCACTTGCCTATGGTGCTTTGGCGGAAGAATGGAATGCTCAGGAGGCTTACTGGGTGCTAATACCCTGTTATCTTTTTATTCTTTATTTCGCAGTTAAAGGCTACAAAGTCAAATAAATATTTTTTAAGATGATAAATTTAGAAGTTAAGTTAGGTTTAGTTTTTTTAGTGTTTTTTCAGCTGGGTTTATCCGCACAAGAACCGGAAGCTGAAAAACCGGCAATCATCCCGCAGCCGGCAGAAATTGAGTGGAAAGAAAATTTCTTTACACTTCAGGAAAGAACAGTGGTTTGTTTTAATTCCGGTGCCGAAGCTTCGGCTGCCTGGTTGCAGCGATTGCTTAAAAATACTTATACACAAAGCTATACGATGGAGGGAGAAAACTGTAACGGTTTCAGCCTTAATCTTGATCCAAATCTGGAAGAAAGTTTAGGAAAAGAAGGCTATCAGCTAGATATTTCTTCAAGCATCGTGACCTTAAAGGCAGCTACAGAAGCAGGATTGTTTTATGGAATTCAGACCATACGCCAAATGTTTCCGGCAGGAATTGAAAATGAAAAAGTTTCCGAAGAAATTAAACTTCCGGAGGTATCAATTACCGATAATCCAAAATATGAGTGGCGAGGTTCTATGCTGGATATAGCCCGTAGTTTTTTTGGCCCCGATTATATTAAGAAGCACCTCGATAGGATGGCATTTTATAAATTGAATCGACTTCATTTACACTTAACCGACGACCAGGGCTGGCGTATAGAAATAAAGCAAAAACCGAAATTAACCCAACTTGGAAGTAAGGGAGCTGTAAAAGGTGGACGTTCTGGTTATTTAACCCAGAAAGAATATAAGGAAATTCAGGAATATGCCGCAGCAAGAAATATAGTGATAGTTCCCGAAATTGATATGCCCGGCCATATTTATTCGGCATTAATGGCTTATCCCGAATTAAATTGCGATGAATTTGCCAATATAGAACCCAGAATGGCGACTCCACCGCAACTTTTTCACGAATACAAAGTAGGTTGGAGCAAACTATGTCTTGAAAAGCCGGAAATCTATGATTTTGTAGCCACGGTTTTAGGTGAAATGGCTGAAATTACCATAGGAGAATATCTGCATATTGGTGGAGACGAAATTGAAGATGAACGTTATAAAGAATTTGTGGTGAAAGCAGATTCTATTGTTCAAGATTTAGGAAAGACTACTATAGGTTGGGAAGAAGTAACGCAAGCTGCAGTAGACAGCACTTTTATTAGTCAGCGTTGGACTGGGAAAACTAAAAGTGTGGTCAACACTCGTATTATAGAGTCAATTTGTTCCAGTTTTTATTTTGACCACGCAAATGTTCCGGGTCAGGAAATGACCAATAACTGGTGTCAGGAAAGAGGAGTCTCTTTAAAGGACGCTTATACATTTAAAGCAAAAAATCCAAACATAATAGGGGTAGAGGCCCCGGTTTGGACAGAAATGGTGCTTTCTAACGAAGCTGCAGACGACAGGTTTTGGCCAAGGAGTATTGCGATGGCAGAAGTTGGTTGGTCTAAAGATGAAAACAAAGACTATAAAGATTTTTTAGACCGACTTGGACACCATGGATTACGCCTTGACCTAATGGATGTGAATTATTTTAGAAGCCCGGAAGTGAATTGGAATAGTGATAGAAATAAAGGTGTCTTTTCAGAATTTATGCCCGATTCTAAATGGTAAATTTTTTTAATTGAATTAAAATGAAAAACAATAGTCCCGATACAGAAAGAACTTCAAATTACAATGATTTGGAGAAAATGAGTACTACAGACCTTTTAAGTAATATAAATAAAGAAGATAAAACTGTTCCTGAATGCGTAGAAAAACAAATTCCGGCAATAGAAAATTTGGTAAATGAGATCGTAGCCAAAATGGAAACAGGCGGCAGGCTTTTCTACATTGGCGCTGGAACTAGCGGCAGATTAGGGGTTTTAGATGCTTCTGAATGTCCACCAACCTTTGGAGTTTCAGATCAAATGGTTATCGGTTTAATAGCCGGTGGCGATACAGCGCTTAGAAATGCTGTTGAAGGTGCCGAAGACAATAGAGAGCAAGCCTGGAAAGACCTTCAGCAATATCAAATATCAGAAAAGGATGTTTTGGTCGGAATTGCAGCTTCAGGAACTACACCCTATGTAATTGGCGGCATTAAAGAAGGCAGAAAAAATGGAATTGCTACCGGCTGTGTTACTTGTAGCTCCGGCAGTCCTTTAGCAGAAGCCAGTGAATATCCTATTGAAGTGATTACCGGACCTGAATTTGTAACCGGAAGTACCAGAATGAAAGCCGGAACCGCCCAGAAGTTGGTTTTAAATATGATCTCTACTTCGGTAATGATCAAATTAGGCCGTGTAAAGGGAAATAAAATGGTAGATATGCAACTATCAAATAAAAAATTAGTCAGCCGTGGAACTAGGATGATTATGGAAGAGTTGGGAGTGGAAGAAAAAGAAGCTGCTCAATTACTTCAAAAATATGGAAGTGTACGGGCGGCCATTGTGGCTTATCGCAAAGCTTAATTTTTGGTATTGCTCAATTTAGGATAGTATTACCGTTAATTACTGAAAACCTACTTTATGAAAAAAACAATATTTACCCTCCTTATAGTCTTTTTGTTTTTCTATTCCTGCAAAACAACTCAAGAAGTACCGCAACCACAACCTCAGGAAACACCTGAACCAGTAGAGGTAGTGGAAGAAATTCCCAAAGAAATTGAGGTTCCAGAGATCCCACAAAAGGATGAGGTAAAATGGGATCCCAATACTCCAAAAAACATTGAGGAATTCCGTGCTGCCTGGGTGGCTACCGTTGCTAATATCAACTGGCCCAGCAAACCCGGACTTTCCACTTCAGAACAACAAAAAGAAGCCCTGGAACTTTTAGACTTTTTAGAAGAACACAATTTCAACGCTGTAGTTTTTCAGGTGCGTCCACAGGCTGATGCACTTTACGACAGTAAACTAGAGCCCTGGTCTTATTACCTAACAGGAAAACAGGGAAAAGCGCCCGAACCTTATTACGATCCGCTAAAATTCTGGGTAAATGCTGCTCACAAACGCGGATTGGAATTGCACGTTTGGTTAAATCCTTACCGTGCGCATCACACTACCGGAAAGGAAATTAGTGAAAAATCGGTGATAAAAACCAATCCAGATCTAGTAGTAGAGCTGGAAAATGGAATGTGGTGGATGGATCCTGCTCAAAAGGGAACGCAAGACCGCTCCAGTGAAGTAGTGATGGATATCGTAAAGCGCTATGATATAGACGGTATTCATTTTGATGATTATTTTTATCCTTACGATTCTTATAACAACGGAAAGGACTTTCCCGACGATTTAAGCTGGAGAGCCTACCAGGCGGCTGGAGGCGAACTTCCCCGTGGAGACTGGCGTCGAAAAAGTGTAAACGATTTTATTAAAAGAATTTATGGGGAAATTAAAGCCGAAAAGGCACATGTGAAATTCGGGATAAGTCCGTTTGGAATTTGGCGACCCGGTTATCCTGAATCTGTGCAAGGTTATGATCAATATGATAAGCTGTATGCCGATGCCAAATTATGGCTAAACGAAGGCTGGATAGACTATTACACGCCACAATTGTACTGGAAAATAAGTCAGTTAGGACAAAGTTTTCCTGAACTATTAGGATGGTGGGAAAGCGAGAACATTAAACAACGCCACTTATGGCCGGGAATAAAAGTAGGTGGAGAAGGTGACGAACTGCATATTACTGAAGTAATGAATCAAATTATGATAACCCGGGGAATGCTTCCTGAGAGTAAAGGAGCTGTACATTGGAGTATTGGGCCTCTCTTAAAACACAAAGAACTTGCAAATGCTTTGATAGAAGGTCCATATAGAAAGAAAACTTTGGTACCGCCTAGCCCGTGGTTAGATAATACCCCTCCGGAAATTCCAAATGTTACGGCGAATGAAAACCGGGACAAAATTGAAATTACCTGGGGTGTAAAAAACGATGAAGATATCAGACATTGGGTTTTATATTTTAAATATGATACCGGAAACTGGGATTATAAAATTCTTAATGCCGAAAAAAGAAGTCAGGATTTACAGAAGGAAGTTGGAGAGAAGAAGACTAAACTTCAAAAAATAGGAGTGACCGCGGTAGATCGCACCGGCAACCAAAGCGAATTCATAGACCTTGAAATAAATTAACAACTTATGAGCCCTATCCTCGTTCTTGGTGTAATAGCTGGTTATTTTCTTCTATTGATGGGCATTAGCCACTTTACTTCCAAACAAGCCGATAATAATACTTTCTTTACCGCTAACCGGCAATCACCCTGGTTTTTAGTGGCCTACGGGATGGTTGGCGCTACTTTATCTGGCGTAACTTTTATTTCTGTGCCGGGCGAAGTTGGAAATTCTAACTGGACCTATTTGCAGTTTGTCATGGGGAATATGGTTGGGTATGCGATAATCGCCCTGGTATTGATTCCCCTATTTTATAAGCTGAAATTAATTTCCATTTATGAATATTTAAAGGATCGCTTCGGGCAGAATTCCTATTACGCCGGGGCTTCATTTTTCCTTATCTCCCAAACCATTGGTGCTTCCTTTAGATTGTTTTTAGCGGCTTTAGTATTGCAAATTGCGTTTTTTGATGCCTTCGGAATTCCATTTTGGGTTACGGTAATGATTACCATCGCTTTAATTTGGCTTTATACCTATAGAGGCGGAATTAAAACCATTGTATGGACAGATACCTTGCAAACTACTTTTTTATTGCTAGCCGTCAGACTGTCTAATAACCTACTGACTCTTAATAACTTTGTTGATTTCTTATCATTCTGGTTTTATCAACGATTGAGCTTTTGCAGTACCTTCATGCTATGAGATTTATAGAAGGAAAAGATCGC
>Ga0307486_1000819_pt1 | contig 26229 bp, 25 predicted proteins | sample CBIW02metaG_FD_203663 | JGI IMG/M metagenome (GOLD analysis project Ga0307486, IMG submission 203663) | Sea-ice brine microbial communities from Beaufort Sea near Barrow, Alaska, United States - CBIW 0.2 | ecosystem: Environmental > Aquatic > Marine > Coastal | place: USA: Alaska | collected...
GCCGCCAGAACGCCGTTTCGGTAATTGCCGTCTCGGATCGTGGCACCATGCTTGATGCTTCCTCCATTTTCTACATGGACAAGATTGTTACCGGTGCGGCTGGCCGCGGTGTTGTGAGCTTGGACCAGTCGATCGCCGAAAATATTCGCGATCTGGCCCAGGCTATGAAGAAGCCGGTCGGGGAAATGACTATTGCTGTTCTGGACCGTCCACGGCACGCCGGCCTGATCGATGCGATTCGGAGTGCGGGCGCCGGCACCCGCCTCATGCTCGACGGCGACGTCGCCGGCGGCATCAACGCGGCGCGCTATGAGACCCGCATCGACATGTGCGTTGGCATCGGGGGAAGTCCTGAAGGAATCACCACGGCGTGCGCCCTGAAGGCACTCGGCGGCTATATGCAGGGACGCCTCGCCCCGAAGGATGACGCCGAGCGTGCTCGCGGCGTTGCTGCCGGGCTCGACATCGACAAACTGCTTGAACTTGACGACATGGTTCGCGGCGACAATACGTTCTTCGTGGCCACTGGCGTGACCGACGGAGGTCTCGTCGACGGCGTACGGCGCAAGGGACCCATGATTCGCACGGAGAGCATCGTGCTGCGCTCGCGTTCAGGCACGGCTCGCCGTGTTATCGCCGAGCACCTCGCCGAGAAGTGGTTGTAGGGAGCCAGGCTCGCATTACCGCTGGCGCCCCAGTTGCAGGTGGCGCGATCACCTGCAACTGGGGCGCTGAAGCAACTTGAGCCTGAGGCCCTGAAGTAGCTGAGGCGCTGAAGTAGCTTCGCCTACGCGTCCACCTCTAGCTCGGAAGCTGTCAGTTTGCGCGGTGAATCATGGATGAGGGCCGGTTCGGTGAGCAGGCCGATTTTTGTCTGGTCAATGCCGGGAAATTGCCGTGCGGTGACCAGCACGCGAGATTCCAGCGAGTTGGCGAACTTGTTGTAGCTGTCTACAGTGCGTTCCAGCGCCTTGCGCAGCGAGTCGGCGTGGCCAGAGAGAGCGCCGAGTCGCTGATAAAGAGCATTGCCAAGGTCAAAGAGTTTCTGTGCTTCATCGGTAACCGCCTGCTGCTGCCAGGTGAAGGCCACCGTCTTCAGCACCGCCCAGAGGTTCACCGGAGAAGCCAGGGCCACGCGCTTGCTGAAGGAGTAATCCAAGATCGACGGGTCTGCCTCAAGTGCGGAAGAGAGCAGAGACTCGCTGGGGATAAATGCGATTACAAACTCCGGACTGGCATCGAAGCCTTCCCAGTAGGTCTTTTTAGCCAGCGCGTCAATGTGAAGACGCACGGCCTTCACGTGCTTGTCGATCAGAGCTTTACGCCGTGCGCCCTCTTCGCCAGTGGCTGTAAAAGGAATGGTGCTCGCTTCGATGTAGTGCTCCAGCGGCACTTTGGCGTCAATCGCGATGGATTTGTTGCCCGGTAGATTCACCACCATGTCGGGGCGGCCGGCCCCGGCATCCGTTGTGATGTTGGTCTGGGTAGTGAAATCAACGTACTGGGCCAGGCCGGCCGCTTCGACTACTCGCCGCAGTTGGGTTTCACCCCACACGCCTCGGGTGCTGTTGGAGCGCAGGGCGCTTGCTAAGGATTCGGTGGTCACTCGCAACTGCTGGTCGGCAATCTGCGCCTGCTTGAGCTGTTCAGAGAGCGATCCGTATTGCTGGCTACGCTGAGTCTCGAGCTCTGTAACCTTTTCTTGCATAGTGCGGAGAGTCTCCCGCACCGGGCTCAGAGCTTCCAGCACGAGGTGCTCGCGTTTCTCCCGCTCGCCCTGCAACTGGAGGTCAGAACGCTGCCGTTCGGTAGCGTCGCGCGCGCTTGCTCGGTCATGATCTATTTGTGCCGTGAGGCCGTCAACCGTGGCGAGAGCCGCTGCGAGTTCACTCTGCAGGGCACCGCGCACGGTCGCCTCGCTGGCCCGTGCCTCGGCCAGAGCTAATTGATGGCGGGCTTCGAATACGGCCGGGTCGTGCGCCCCGGCAGCTCCGATTGCATTCCGGCGTTGAAGCATAACCACGGCCAGCAACGTGCCCAGCACCGCACCAACGACGAGACCAACGATCAAACTCAGCAGTGGATCCATGGTTGTAGTGTGCCAGCGGCCACCGACATTTCCCAAAGCCTCAGTAGATCGCCTCGGTTGACCGGTCTAGCGGAGCACCGGTCTAGCGGAGCACCGGTCTAGCTGAGTGCCACCTAGCTCAGTATTAGCTACCACAGCACCGTTTAGCTGAGTACCAGCTAGCTCAGTGCCATGGGCCCATGGGTTGACGCCTGTTCTTTAGTGGCCACTGGCCCAATAACGCCGATCTTCACCCGGGTCACGTGGGCCAGTTGGTCGAGGGTGTCTACTTCGTGCCGCTTGGACGCGTGAATTATTATCGCCGCGCACGCCTCGGCGTCGGCCAGGGCGTTGTGGTGGGCGAAATCTTCAAAGCCTGCCGCCATCGCAGCGACCGGCAGTCGATATGAGTCGAGGTGGTAGGTGCGGCGAGCAACCTGCAGGCTGCACACATAGCGAAAATCTGGAACCGGTTGACCGGTCACGAGCGATGCCGTCTTGATGACACCCAGGTCAAAACCGGCGTTGTGCGCTACGAGGTCATCGCCATTGGCAAAGGCGACCAACTGTGGAAGCTGCTCGGCCCAGGTGGCTGCGCCCACGACATCTGCTGCATAAATACCGTGGATGCGCGTGTTCCACTCCAGAAAAGAGTCGTGGCCGGGTGGCGGTTGAATGAGCCAGTAGGCCGAGTCGACGACCACGCCATCACGCACTTTCACCATGCCCACCGAACAGGCAGAGGCGCCAGAAGAGTTGGCGGTTTCGAAATCGATCGCGGTGAAATTCAGCACAGTTCATGTTCTCACGCGGCGCCGACAGAGCCCACGTCAACGTGGCCGGTAGAATAGGCTCCCGTGGCTCTTACAATTGCAATCGTCGGACTCCCCAATGTGGGAAAGTCCACCCTCTTCAACGCCCTGACCAAGAACAACGTGCTCGCCGCGAACTATCCGTTCGCCACGATCGAGCCCAATGTGGGAATCGTGAACCTTCCCGATTCGCGCTTGGCAGCGCTGGCAACGATCTACGGCAGTAAGGCTCTGCTGCCGGCGCCGGTGTCGTTCGTCGACATTGCCGGCATCGTGCGCGGTGCCAGCGAGGGGGAGGGGCTGGGCAACAAGTTTCTCGCCAATATTCGCGAAGCGGATGCCATCGCCCAGGTCATCCGTGGTTTCGATGACCCCGATGTTGTGCACGTCGACGGCAAGGTCAACCCGGCCGGCGATATGGAGACCATCAACACCGAGCTGATCCTCGCCGACCTGCAGACGCTCGAAAAAGCCGTTACCCGCTTCGAGAAAGAAACCAAGGGCAAAAAGCTCGCCCCGATCGTGCTGGAGACCGCGCTGAAGGCCCAGGCCTTTCTCGACGGTGGCAAGCCGCTGTCGTCGTCAAACATTGACATCGAGCCGATCAGCGAACTCGGTTTGCTCACCGCCAAGCCCTTTATCTACGTTTTCAACGTTGATGAGGCGGTCTTGCAAGACCAGGCCAAACTCGACACCCTCGCTGCGCTTGTCGCTCCGGCCAATGCCGTGTTCCTCGACGCCAAGCTTGAGAGCGAACTCAGCGAGCTCGACGCTGAAGACGCCGCCGAGATGCTCGCCTCCACAGGCCAAGCCGAGAGCGGCCTCGACCAGCTCGCCCGCATCGGCTTTGACACCCTCGGTCTGCAGACCTACCTCACCGCCGGCCCCAAAGAAACCCGCGCCTGGACCATCCAAAAGGGCTGGACTGCACCGCAGGCCGCCGGGGTCATTCACACCGACTTTCAAAAGGGCTTCATCAAGGCGGAGATTTTCTCCTTCGAAGACCTCATGGCCGCCGGCTCCATCGCCGAGGCCCGCTCCAAGGGCAAGGCCCGCATCGAGGGCAAGGAATACGTCATGCAAGACGGCGACGTGGTGGAGTTTAGGTTCAATGTATAGGCTCTAGCTCCTCGCGTTAGTCATTACAGCACTATTAATTGAAGGAGACCATCGTGCCTGTCATCGCCATCATCGGAGCCGGACCGGGACTCGGCGCAGCAGTGGCGCGAAGGTTCGGGCGCGAAGGCTTCTCAATTGCCCTGATCGCCAGGAACCAGTCGAAACTGGACGCTATGGCAGCCGAGCTCACCGCTGCCGGCTTCACCGCGAATGCTTATCCTGCTGATGTCCGCACGCCGGCGTCGCTCGAAGGTGCTCTGACGCGTGCCGCGGCAGAGCTCGGGCCCATCGCCGCGCTGCAATATAGCCCGCTCCCGTCGCGCGACTACCTGAAGCCAGTGCTTGAGATGACTCCCGAGCTGGCGCTAGAGGCCCTGCAGTTCTCGGCCCTCGGGCTCATCCACGCGGTGCGTGCAGTGCTCCCGGCGATGCGGCAGGCAGGCAGCGGCAGCATTATCATGATCAACGGTGGAACCTCGGTCAAGGCCCGCGCCGACTTCGCTGGCACATCGGTCGCCTTCCCGGCCGAGAGCGCCTACGGCGAGATGCTCCACGATGCCCTCGCGGGTGAGGGCATCCGTGTCAACCAACTGGTGATTCCTGGCGGCATCCCCCAGCTACAGCTTGCCAACGGCATCGATGGGGTCGCCGATCGCATCTGGGACCTCCACGCCGTTGCCGGTCCGTTCCGCACCATGCTCATCCCGCTTGAGGACGGTCGGGAGTAGGGCAGTAGCTGTCCCTAGTCTCAATCGGACTGTAGGGCCAGAGCAAAGTCACTTCTCTGACATTGATCGGTTGAGAAACGTCGTGGAGTTCCGCTTTAACGTCTAGCGTTATTAACGCTAAGCGTTATGCACTGGTCGTGTGATCAGATCGTTCAGAGATAAGGTCGCTGAACGCATTTGGGATGGACAGTACGTCAAAGCGATCGACCGCGCCGTGCAGCGGGCTGCTCTGCGAAAACTGGAGTTGATCCACGCGGATAATGACGTGGAGGATCTCCGGATGCCTCCGGAAAACCGGTTGGAGCGGCTAGCGGGAGGTCGTAAGAGTCAGCACAGTATCCGTGTTAACTCCGAGTGGCGGATCTGTTTCGTATGGACAGAAGGAGGTGCGGAAGATGTCGAACTCGTCCACTATCACTGACAGTGACATGATCGAACCGATCCATCCTGGCGAGGTTCTGATGGAGGACTTCATCGATGGTTTCGGGATTACCCAGAACAAGTTGGCCGTCTCGATCGGTGTGCCGCCGCGTCGTATAAACGAAATCGTTCACGGTAAGCGCGGCATCACCGCTGACACCGCGATCCGGCTGGCCAAGTACTTCGGCACATCGGAGGAGTTCTGGATGAACCTGCAGTCGCACTACGAGCTGCGTATAGGGCGTCGGATGCTGCAGGGCCAGATCGCGGGCATCACCCCGCTGAAAGTTGCACGATAGCACCACCACACATTGATGCGGGTGCGTGTCTCAAGGCGTTGCTTTGAAGCCCGGCGCCTCGGACGCGCTTCAGTGCGAGGGGCCAGGACTGCCCCGTCTAATCCCGCGGATCGGCTCGAAGTTTGCTTCGGGGCCGACTTGAGCTTTCGATCTGCGCGGGCACGCATAGTGGGCGCTTGATCGTCTTTCTGCGACAGGTTGCTGTGTGACGGAAAGCGGTCGAGTTTCGCTTTAACGCGTAGCTCGCTGAGGGTCTGAGGCGGCCCCTTCTGCTTCGGATTCGTGCCTTCTGGTCTACTTTAGTAGACGCTCGTCTACTTTTGTGGAAGAGTGTGCGGTGCCGTAGGGCGTAGAGAGGATGGAAGATGCGTCTGCAAAACCCGTTTGCTGCGGTGAGTACCACCGGCCTCGACTCTCAAGTGCTAACTGTGCTGGCCCGAACCGAGCAGTACCTTTCAGTTCACCAGATTCACCGGTTGTTGCCTGAGGAGGGATCACCTCAGGGGATACGCAAATCCGTGGTTCGGCTGGTGGAGCAAGGGGGTGTTCTGGAACGCGTCACAGGAAGAAGCTTCGCGTACGCGTTGAACAGGGACCATCTGCTCGCGGAGGCCATTCTCACAATCGCCAAAGCAAAGAGCGAGCTGCTTTCGAGGATGAGTCAGATCATTTCCGAATGGCCGATCCAGCCGCTCACCGCGAAACTCTTCGGTTCCGCTGCTCGCAACGAGATGCGCGCAGACAGCGACATCGACCTCCTCATCGTCATGCCAGATGCGGCGACAGACGACGTCGTAGACGAGTCAGTGCGGCGACTGGCAGCCCAAGCAGCCTTGTGGACCGGAAACGACGTTCGCCCCCTTGTGTTCCGGAGTTCTGAAGTGCAGCCCGCGAGCATCTTCAGCTCCATTCTTGAGGAAGGTATCGACATCGCAGGGGATTCGTCCTGGCTTCGCAAGCAACTCCGAAGAGACGGGGCCAGTGAATGACGCCGAAGGATGCGAGCGCCCAGACAGTCGTAGCGGACAAATTAGTCCAGCAGGGCCGGCTTGCCAAAGCCAAACAGTTCCTGCGGGTCGCGGATGATGCCCGTGAACTTTCCGATGGAAAAGGTGTTGCGGACGCATGTGTGACCCTGTACGTCCATGCCGGAATTGCTGCGGCAGACGCAATCTGCGCTGGCGCGCTAGGGAAACATGCCAGGGGCCAAGACCATCAGGACGCGATTGCGCTACTTGCCTCGGTGGACAAGCAAGCGTCCAGCTCGCTCGGCGTCCTCCTTGGAATGAAGACTCGGGCCGGGTATGGGCATGACCCCGTCAGCGGAAAAAAACCCGTCACCGCCGAGCGGGCGGCTCGATCGCTGGTTGAGAGAGCATCCCTCTAGGGTTGTCCGAAACCTCTCCGGTTTCCTAGAGTCGACACCGCGATTAAAGATGATTCGGAGGCGGAAAGTAGTGGAGTCCCGCTTCAATGTGTACCTCGCTGAGCGCCTGAGACGGCCCCGTTCGCTTAGGCAGACGGGGCCGTTTCTTCGCCGGCGTGAGCACAGACTCGGGGCATGTTCCACAGGTGTTGGCCAGTCGGTGTGGCCGGATTGGGTCTCGAATTCGTACTGGGGGGCGCTCTTCGGGGTGTTTGTGGCCACGGGGAATTCGGGCTGGCGAACCTACCTCACCGCTGACGAGATCGCGCGATCGGTGACCTTCTCTGGCCTCTGCGGGGTGAGCGTTTCAGCGGCATCCGTTTTGGGAAGTTGGATAGCGGTTGCGGCCAGTGACCGGGCAATCCAGAAATCGGCGGGCTACCGTGTGCGTGCCGCCGCTATAGGCGCCGCAGCGGGCACCTTTGTGCTTGGAGGCGGTGTTTCTGCGGTGACAACGATGCTGGACGGTTCAGCCGCATCGGCAGCTTTTCTCATGGTCAGTGCAACAGCGTTGGCTCTGCTCGCGGGCGTCGCTGCTGCAATGCTGGTAGCTGTTCAGGAGAGTCGATTCCCGCCGCGGATGAGCGGGGAGAGGTTAAAGCAGTCGCTGTGAACCTGGTGGGGCGTTTGCCACACGGGGCGCGGGGAGCCCGATACACGCCTGATGCTTTTCAGCTGCGGAACGCAGGTGGACTTTCGCTTCGACGTTGAATGCGTCTGCCGCGCTCGCATGCGCGGTGTGCATCTTCGCGACCGTCACGCTCCGCCGCGGATGGTGATGAGCGTCGCGATGTGATTATGTAGTACTTCGAAGACGCCGACTCGGCGCCTGAAGAAGAACATGGGGCAAAAATGGCAAACGGTATGAGTTATGTCGTAATTCAGGTTGTCTTGAAAGAGAAACTGTGGGGCACGGGGTCAGGCAATCTCACCGAGTTGGAGAAAGCAATCAACACGCAGGCTGCACTCGGCTATCGACTGCACACTATTACGACCGCGGCGGCCGGCAGTAAGGGGCTCGGCGGTGGTGACCGCATCCAGGCGACGCTGGTGTTCGAACGTCTGTAGGGGCGTCCATCTATCATGCCGACACAGCCTGACTCTCCTTCCCATGGCCCTGGGCCTGACGTCCCTCGCCTAGCCTGAAGAGCAGGTAACCCGTGAACGGCCCGATACCCGCGTGAATTTGAAGGAGTCGCCATGACCCGTGTTGCCGCTATCGATTGCGGAACGAACTCGATCCGCCTCCTTATCGCCGAAATCGACGGCCAGGGTGGCCTGCACGATGTGGTACGCACGCTGGAGTTGGTGCGGCTGGGGGAGGGCGTCGACCGCACGGGCCGGTTCAGTGCGGCGGCGCTTGAGCGTACGCTCGCGGCTACTCGCCGGTACGCCGCGCTTTGTCGCGAACACAAAGTGGAGAGCATCCGTTTTGTGGCAACCTCAGCAACGCGCGATGCCGCCAATCGCGCCGAATTTACCGATGCGGTCTACGAAATTCTGGGCGTACCCGCGGAGGTTATTCCCGGTACCGAGGAAGCGGCGCTGTCGTTTCGCGGTGCCCTGACCGCTGTTGTCGGGCAGAACGGTCCTGCCGAAAGTAACGCCGACCTCAACGCGGCTAAGCATCTCGTTATCGACCTTGGTGGCGGATCCACTGAGCTGGTTCTAGGTGGCAACACTCCCGACGCCGCCTATTCCATGGATGTGGGTTGTGTGCGCCTGACCGAGCGAAACGTGCTGAGCGATCCGCCGCTCGAGGCAGAGTTGGCCGCTATTGGGCGCGACGTCAACTCCGCACTCGATACCGCAGCCCGAACGGTGAACCTGGCGCAGGCCACCGAGGTGATCGGAGTGGCGGGCACCATCACCACCATCACGGCGCACGCTCTGGGACTTACGAAGTACGATCCCGCTGCCATCAACGGCAGCCGAGTGCCGCTCACCGACGTGCTCGCCTCCTGTGCGGCGCTTAGCCGCATGCCCCGCGCCGAACGCGCAGCGCTGCCCTACATGCACCCGGGCCGAGTAGATGTAATTGCTGCCGGCGGCGTCATTTGGTCGACTATTCTCACCCGAATTGCCAATGCCACTGCCGACTTTGGAACACCGCTCGCATTCGTCACCACGAGTGAACACGACATTCTCGACGGCGTCGCCCTGTCGCTGTCCCCAAATCACGACGTGCGCTGAGGCCGTTCGGCCACTGCGAACTCCATGCACCGAACGGGCGCTGGTCAGGTGACGCTACTCGTTGTGCTTCGCATAATAACGAAAGGATGCCGCGGGATCGCGGTTCGGCCCCTGACGCATCGGCAGGGCACGATCGGCGGCATCTTTCGGAAACTCATCGTAAAACGTGGTCAGCGTCATATACTAGTTGCCGTCTTCGTAGTGCTCGGCTTCCTGTTCGCGGGTGGCGGCGTAGATGACCGCGCGAGGCGCTGCATAGTACAGAGCGCCCAGGCACATGGGGCAGGGATGCGCGGTGATGTACACATCGAAGTCGCTAAAGTCCCGCAGGCCCTGCTCTGCGGCGAGGCGCAGCGCTTCAATCTCGGCGTGCGCTGTGACATCTCCGGTCTGCGCCACCTGATTGGTCGCTTCAATGACGACCTTGCCGTTCTGCACGAGCAGGCACGCAAAGGGTTTGCCGCCGGCAGCCACGTTATCTTGCGCCAGTTCGACCGAGCGCTGCACAAAGCTGGTTTCGGAGTTTTCTCGGGTGTCATTGGCCGTCATGCGCAACACCCTATAGCGATCACGGTAAAGCGAAGCGTGAGTCCGAGAATTTACGACCGGATCGTGCAGAGCCGCGGCCGTTAAACCAACGGCCCTGCACGCCCATCCGCGAAACGACGGGAACCAGCAGAACTAGTGTCCGCGGGCGATCCAGTCGGCCAGGGCCGGGGCTTCTGCGCCGATCGACGTCGACTCGCCGTGACCGGTGTTCACCACGGTGTCCGCCGGCAGCGTGAGCAGCTTGGTGGTGATGGACTCGATGATGGTGGGGAAATCGCTGTACGAACGACCGGTCGCCCCTGGACCGCCGTTAAACAGGGTGTCGCCGCTGAACAGGGTGCCGAGGGACGGTGCGTAGAGGCAGACCGAGCCGGGTGAATGGCCGGGAGTATGAATAACCTGAAGTTCCACGCCGGCTACCGCAATGCGCTGCCCGTCGGTGAGGTCAACGGCGGGAGCGGAATCCGGATAGACCATATCCCAGAGCATCCGGTCGTCGGGGTGCAACCAGACGGGGGCATCCAACGCCGTAGCGACCTCATCGGCGGCACCGATGTGGTCGTTGTGACCGTGAGTGCTGATGACGGCGAGCAGCTTACGGCCGCCGACGGCTGTGATAATGGCATCGGCGTTGTGTGCCGCATCAATAACGACGCACTCGGTGTCATCGCCAACGATCCACACGTTGTTCTCCAATGCCCACGTGCCGCCGTCGAGACTGAAGGTGCCATCGGTGACCAGGTGCTCAATGCGCGCGGTCATTACAGCACCACCACGGAGCGCAGAACGTCGCCGGAAGCCATTTTGGCAAAGGCGGCCTCGATGTCGGCGATGCCGATGCGTTCGCTCACAAAATCGGCCAACGGTAATCGCCCTTGCAAATACAGGTCGGTGAGCATGGGAAAGTCCCGCTCGGGCAGGCAATCGCCGTACCACGACGACTTCAACGAGCCGCCGCGGCCAAACACATCCAGCAGGGGAAGTTCGAGCATCATGTCTGGCGTGGGTACGCCGACCAAAACGACGGTGCCGGCCAGATCCCGCGCGTAGAACGCCTGACGCCACGTTTCCGGGCGGCCCACCGCGTCGATAACGACGTCGGCACCGAAACCACCGGTGAGCGCCTGAACGGCCGCCACCACTCCATCTTCGTCGAGTCCCGAGGAATCGATGGCGTGCGTGGCCCCGAGATCCTGGGCTTTGGCCAGTTTCTTTGCGTCGCGGTCGATGGCGATAACAACGGATGCCCCGGCCAGTTTCGCGCCCACCACGGCAGCGTTACCGACGCCGCCGCAACCGATCACCGCGACCGAATCGCCGTGGGTCACGTTGCCCGTGTTCATTGCCGCTCCGATGCCGGCCATAATGCCGCAGCCGAGCAGTCCGACGGCGGCGGGGTCGGCATCCGGGTTCACCTTGGTGCACTGCTTCTCGTGCACGAGGGTCTTTTCGGCGAAAGCGCCGATGCCGAGAGCCGGGCTGAGCTCGGTGCCGTCGATGAGGGTCATTTTCTGGGTGGCGTTATAGGTATTGAAGCAGTACCAGGGCTCGGCACGTTTGCAGGCGCGGCAGTCGCCGCACACAGCCCGCCAGTTGAGCACGACGAAGTCGCCGACGGCGACGTGGGTGACGCCCTCGCCGATAATGCTCACCCTGCCGGCAGCCTCGTGACCGAGCAGAAAGGGGAAATCGTCGTTGATGCCGCCCTCCCGATAGTGAACGTCGGTGTGGCACACGCCGCAGGTCTCGATGTCGACGACGACCTCGCCAGGTCCGGGATCGGGAATGACGATGTCGGTGAGCTCGACGGGAGCCCCCTTCGAGCGGGCAATTGCGCCTTGAACGGTGATGGGCATGGAGCTCCTCGTGACGGGCCGTGGCAGTGAACAGTGTCTTTCAGCCTATCGAAGCATTCTGTTGGAGTGCTGGCGGGCAGGTAGTCGCTGTGAAACGCGCGCACAGCAACCCCTTTGATTTGATGCCGACATACGGGATACTTTGTTTCGTCCGTACTGCGGTTGCGGTGGCGGGACACTTCAGCAACGATGCTAGGAGACCGGATGACAATGACCATGACCAGTGCGCAGACAAGGATCGACGAGGCCGTTGCAGAAGTGGCGGCAGTGGCTGCAGCACACGCCGAACAGGTTGATACTGACGGCGACTATCCGGTGGATGCCGTCAAGGCGCTGCGTCGGAGTGGGCTCCTTGGGCTGGTGATCAGCGAGGAATCCGGGGGCATGGGTGCCGGTCCCGTCGAATTCATCGAGGTAGTCGGGTCCATTGCTGCGGCCTGCGGATCGACTGCGATGATTTATCTTATGCACATCGCAGCGGCGGTAACAGTGGCTTCCGCCCCTCCGGCTGCGCTGCCGGGCCTGCTGAGCCGAATGGCGTCAGGTGAGGTTCTGGGCACCCTGGCTTTTAGTGAAAAAGGATCACGGTCGCACTTTTGGGCTCCCGTGTCGGAATCCATCGCCGACGGCGACGACCTGCATTTCACCGCCTACAAGAGTTGGGTGACCTCGGCCGGTCACGCCGACGTCTTCGTGATGTCGTCCAAGAGCGCGGTCGACCCCGAGACCGTCGACCTGTACGCGATCCCCGCGGATACACCCGGTCTGGAGATCGCCGGCCCGTGGAGCGGGCTGGGGCTGCGTGGCAACGCTTCGAGCCCGATGACGGTATCGGTGACGATTCCGTCCGGTTTTCGCATCGGCGAGGCGGGTAGCGGGTTCGGCACGATGATGGCCACAGTGCTGCCATGGTTCAACCTGGGCAACTCTGCCGTGTCGCTCGGGCTGTCGCGGGCGGCGGTCGACGCGGCGACGACGCACGTGACGGGTGCCCGGTTGGAGCATCTGGATCAGGCGCTGTCGGCATTGCCGACTATCCGCGCTCAGGTGGCGAAAATGAGCATTGCCCTTGCCGCCCAGCACGCCTATCTCGCGCTGGCGGCGTCACGGGTAGCGAGCCCCGCCGACGACACCGGCCTGTTCGTGCTCGGCGTGAAAGCCTCGACGAACGACGCCGCGCTGACGATTACCGAAACGGCGATGCGGGTCTGCGGTGGGGCGGCGTTCTCGAAGCACCTTCCCATTGAACGGGCCTTCCGGGATGCCCGCGCCGGTTCTGTCATGGCGCCAACAGCCGACGTGCTCTACGACTTCTACGGCAAGGCCCTCACCGGCCTTCCGCTGTTCTGAGCGCCGGATGTCTCAGCTAAGCGGAGCCCCTCTGCTCATCGGAGCGGTCGCATACACGCCGAACGTCGTTCCCATCTGGGAGGGCATCCGCGACTACTTTGACACGCCAGATACGGCCATGGACTTCGTCTTGTTCAGCAACTACGGCCGCCTGGTCGACGCTCTGCGGGCCGGGATGATCGATATTGCCTGGAATACCAACCTTGCCTACGCTCGCTCTGTGTTGCAGACTGACGGCCATGTTCGGGCGCTCGCAATGCGGGATATTGATGCCGCATTCTCGACGGTGTTCGTGGCGGCTGCGGGAAGCGGATGGTCTGGCCCGGGCGACATCGGTGCACGGCGGCTGGCCCTCGGGTCGGCGGACTCGGCGCACGCCGCGATCCTGCCCCTGCACTACCTTCGGGCGGCCGGGGTAGATGTAGCTCATATGCAGCTCAAGCGCTTCGACAGCGATATCGGCAAGCACGGTGATACCGGGCGCAGCGAGCTTGATGCAATCGATGCGGTTCTTGCCGGGGATGCGGATGTCGCCGCCATCGGCATCACTGTCTGGGAGAACATCGGCCGCGGTGAGCTGATGCCCGGCATGCTGGAACAGGTCTGGCAAACGGAGAAATACTCGCACTGCATGTTCACCGCCCTCGACACGCTTCCCGAGTCGGTGAGCGCTCCGTGGGTGGAGAAGCTGCTCGCCATGGACTGGGAGGTGCCGGCGCATCGGCGCATCCTTGAACTGGAGGGGCTCACCCAATGGGTCGAGCCGCATTTGGACGGTTACGCTGGCCTGTTCGAAGCGATCGCGCAGCAGGGCGTTGATTCCCGATGGTAGTCATGGCGCTCATGCGTACCGTCGAACAGCTCGCGGAGGGGGATACCGCCCAGTTTGCGGTGGCGTCGGCCAGCGAACTGGACTTGGTGCGCCGATGGTGCGCGAAGACCGGGAACACCGTGGTGAGCACAATGATGGTCGAGCAGGATGCGGGCCAGGTCACTGTTGGCCGCGGTCGTCCTCGCGACCCGGCGACGATGATTCCCGCCGATCGGATGCCCGGAGCCAGACTTTGGTTGTACACCAACTTTCACTGCAACCTCGCCTGCGATTACTGTTGCGTCGCCTCCTCACCGAAAACCGATCCTCGCCTGCTCGGGATTGAGACGATTGAGACCCTGGTCGTTGAAGCGGCAGCGTGGGGCGTGCGGGAGTTATATCTCACCGGCGGTGAACCATTTCTCCTTCCAGACATCGACGCGATCGTTCGGGCTTGCGTAGAGCAACTGCCGACAACGCTGTTGACCAATGGAATGCTGTTTCGTGGCTTAGGGCTGCGTAAGCTGCAGGCGATGCCGCGCGAAGGCTTCGCGCTCCAGATCAGTGTGGACTCACCGACCGCTGAGGTGCACGACTCGCATCGCGGAGCCGGGAGCTGGAAGCGGGCACTTGCCGGGATTCGAGTGGCCCTCGACGAGGGCTTCACCGTGCGGGTCGCCGCGACCATCTCGGCCCACGACGATCCGGCATTGGACGAGCTCCACGCTCTGTTTGACGGACTCGGGATCCCGCGAGCTGACCAGGTCATCCGCCCGATTGCCCTCCAGGGCGTTGCCGATGAAGGGGTGACGTTCTCCCGGGAGTCGCTGATCCCCGAGGTGACCGTAACAGCCGAGGGGATCTACTGGCATCCGGTTGCCGCGCTCGACGAGAACGCCCTCGTCAGCCGGCAGATTCTCCCGCTAGCTCCCTCCCTCGATCTGGTCAGCGACCTCTTCGCCGAGCAGTGGTCGTCGATGACGGCGGCGTCAGCCATGTTCGCCTGCGCCTGAAAGGGAAAGAGAACGCGATGATCCGAGCCAAGACACCATTGACGGCCAGCAAGCTGGACGTCAATGCCATCGCGACCGGCCGGCCCACCCGAGTCGTTCTCGCGGCAGCGCGGATAGCTGTGGGGCTGATGTGGCTGCAAAACGTGAACTGGAAACGTCCGCCAGACTTCGGGCAGGCTTCAGGAAATGGGCTCTACCAGTACACCGCTGACGCCGTCAAGCATCCGGTTCTGGAGCCTTTTAGCTGGCTGGTGACAAACGTCATATTCCCGAACTTTGCTTTCTTCGGTTGGGGCGTTCTCATCGCTGAGTTCTGCCTCGGCGCGTTCCTGCTGGTTGGACTCCTGACCCGTTTCTGGGCAATCGTCGGAATTCTGCAGACGATTGCGATCACGCTCTCGGTGCTGAATACCCCGGCGGAGTGGCAGTGGAGCTACTACCTGATGTTCGCCGCGCAGTTCGTGCTCCTCGCTACCGCCGCCGGGCGCGTCGCGGGGGTCGACGGGCTGCTTCGCCCGCGGTGGTCACTCAACTCAGGCCGGCCGGCCCGGATCGCGATGGCGCTCTCATGACCGGCACCGCTCACGCACGGGCTCACCGGACACTGAGCTGGCGCACCCGCGGCCTCATCGTCGCTGGGTTCACGGCGCTCAGTGCATTATTCGCCCTGGTGGACTACACGCCGCTGCATTTTGTTGCGGTGAACCTCGTGCAAGGGTTGTTGTTGGTCGGTCTGGCGGCGCTGGCCGCGGTGGGCTGCGCGCTCCGGCTTCCGGTGCTGGTTCTCGCCGCCGGCTCGATCTTGATCGTCGCCGGTCTGGTGCGGCTCGCTACCTACGGGCAGACGATTGGTATCATCTCCGGTTCGGTCAACGCCGCGGCGCTGATGGTCGGGCTCGGCACCACATTTGTCGCGATCTGGGTGACCGCGCGGCCGCTGCCGTCGCCGCCATGAGGTGCGTAGGCTCACGCCAGCGCTCTGCTGGACTGCCAGCGTGTTGCTGAACTCGTTGAAGGCAGTTGTCAGATCGTTCGCTATCAAACTTGACATGACCGACGCACGATAACTGAGCGGGTCTGGCTGCCGTCCGGTGAATCGGTCCGAAACTATCTGAAGACTTTCAACCGCCAGAAAAAGGATTCTTGGTCGCACCGCACCAAAAAGGCCATGCTGGAGTAGTGAACACCAAACGAAAGCACGTGGACCGGTCCCTGCTCGTGGTGCTGTCGATCACCGCAGTCGTGGTAATTGTGTCTCTCATCGTCGTGTTTTCTCGAGGAGCACCGCAAATGCGTGATTTATCGACACCGGAAGGCGTCGTGCAGCGCTATGCCGCAGCGGCGATTAGCGGCGACGAGACTGCTGCCCGTGCCTACCTCACGGATGCTGCGGGGGAGCAATGCGAACCCTTCGAGAGCGGCGCTACCGACAACATCCGGGTCACGTATCTCTCCACCACGGAGCGGACCGAATCGGCCGACGTCAAAATCTTGATCGTGACGTCGTTTGGCAGCGGACCTTTTGGTAGTTCGGAGTACGAGCCCGAAGAAACTGTGAAGCTTGTTAAGGCCGGTCCGACATGGAAGATTGACCGGGCGCCCTACCAACTCACGGTCTGTTTTGGGCGATGAAATGACAATAACGCGCTCACCGCAAACTTCTCATTCCGCGCTGCAGATCGTGCGTCGTGTGATCGTCTACACGCTACTATTTGCCCTCGTCGTCATCACCGCAATTGGTCTCAGCGGTCTCGTTGGGGAACTAATCGACTCACGAACGGTGCTCGCCCAGGGCAATTCCACGGGTTTGGCGCAATCGCTGGCCTTCACTTTTATTGGCGGTCCCCTCGCCGCCGTGCTCTGGTGGGTGTTGCGCAAAAAATTGAGGGAACAATCGGAGCGATCATCGCTGGCATGGGGTCTCTATCTCGGTGTAGCCCAGATCGTGGCCCTGATTACTGGCGCAACGACGTTTCTGATCACCATTGCCACCTTCGTGGAGGGAGAGGCTCGCCCGCGAGGCATTGCCACCGGCACTATTTGGCTGCTCGTATGGGCAGCGCACCGAAGGCTGTCGCGGCGTGCCGCAACGCGTCCGTCTCGGCTGGCCACCGTTCCCGCGATAATGGGGCAGGTCTACGCGCTGGTGATCACGGTCGGGGGTGCAACGACTCTCCTGACGCAGGTTTTTAACGAGACGATTCGTAGCCTGACGGAAGGGGTGTCCGTTGGCGACCCGTGGTGGCGCCCCGCGCTGCAGTCGCTGGTGTGGGCTGTCGGGGGCGCAGCCATCTGGTGGTGGTTCTGGGTGCACGAAGGCGTGCGACTTTTGCGTTCCGGGCTGGCCGACCTGGCAGTAATTCTCGTGGGAATCATGCTTTCCTGCCTTCTTGCACTGGCGGGGGTGGGCAGCGTCCTGTACGTGCTGCTGCGTCTCGTCGCTGACCGAACCGAACCGCTCTCCGAGCTTCTCGACCCGCTAGCGTTTGCCTTGGCCGCAGCCGCTGTGGGCTGCCTCGTCTGGCTGCACTACCATCGGGCCCTGCTTGAGCGTTCAGACGCAACGCAGGAAGCCAGCCGAATCACCGTCTCGGGCGTTGCGTTGATCGTGGCGGCATCGGGCCTTGGCGTGGTGGTCAATGCGGCCCTTGCTGCCCTCGCACCAGCGCTCGCCGGCAACACTATCCGGCCCCAGCTACTTGGCGGAGTCAGTGCGCTGGCTGTTGGCGCGCTGCTGTGGTGGCGGGCCTGGCAGTCGAGCGTTTCTTCGGAGCCTGGGGCAACGGGGGCGGCAGCCCGACGAGTGTATTTAGTCGTCGTGTTCGGTCTGAGTGCCGTCGTGGCACTGGTTACACTGCTGGTCATCGGATACCGATTATTTGAAATTCTGCTCGATGACGTGACGGGTACGGGTCTGGTCGATCGCATTCCCGCACCCATCGGATTGCTCGCAGCGACCTCGTTGGTTGCTGCGTACCACTTCATTCTCTGGCGGCGTGATCGTGACCAGAACGAAGCGGAGGTTCCCGCTCGCCTACGCCTCATTGAACAGGTCATTCTGGTCACTGGTTCGGATGCCGCGGCGCAGTCGCAGATTATTCACGACGTGAGCGGGGCATCCGTTACCGTTTGGCTGAGAGCGGATGCTGGGGCATCTCCCGGCGTGCCCGGCACTCCCGGCGCTCCCGTGCTGCCGCGCGCATCCTCTGAGCAACTCGTGCAGGCGTTACACGGTATCGAAAGCAAACGCGTGCTCGTCCTTATCGGAACAGACGCACGAATTCAGGTTGTACCTCTCGGGGACTGACGTTAGCCGCGAAACGTGGTGACTGTCATGGCAGAATTACGCCATGACGACACTGCACTTCACGGACAACGCCGACGCCGATGCCCTCCTCAGTGAGAACCCATTTGCGCTGCTGGTCGGCATGATTCTCGACCAGCAGATCGCCATGGAAATGGCCTTTATGGGGCCGGCTAAAATTCGGGACCGCATCGGAAAGCTCGATCCGGCCGCCGTTTGCGCCTACGACCCCGACGCATTCGTCGAGGTTTTTCGCCAGTCGCCGGCCGTGCACCGCTTTCCCGGATCTATGGCCAAACGTGTGCAGGAAGTAGCCAAGGCCATCGTAGACAATTGGAGCGGGGATCCAACCACGATTTGGACCGAAGACGCTCCGACGGGAGCCGAGATTCTGCGGCGGCTCAAAGCACTGCCAGGGTTCGGCGAACAAAAGGCGAAAATCTTTCTTGCCCTGCTTGGCAAGCGACTGGAGGTCGATGCGTCCGGTTGGCGCGAAGCATCCGCTCCCTATGGCGAGGATGGATGCTATCGATCGGTGGCCGATGTCGTTGACGTCGACTCGATCGCCCGCGTTCGACAGACCAAGCAGGCTGCCAAAGCCGCAGCGAAGGCGTAACCTCACGTGGTGAAACCCTATTTCAGCGCCGCGACCTTTGACTTTCTCGACGAACTTGAACACCGCAACAACCGGGACTGGTTTCTGGAACACAAACCGGTGTATGAGCTTGAACTCAAAGCGCGCATGCTGGCCGTCATCGAGTCAATCAACGAATCGATGGCTGACTTCGCTAGCGAGTACATTCGTCCGCCGAACAAAACCATGTTGCGCATCTACCGCGACGTTCGATTCGCTAAAGACAAGACGCCTTATAAGACCCAGCTGAGCGCGTTCTGGCCGCGGCAGGGGCTGGAGAAGGTGGGCGGTGCCGGCTACTTCTTGCAGGTGGGCGTTCACGGCGTGATGATTGCCGGCGGCGCTTACAACCCGCAGCCACCGCAGTTGAAGGCGATTCGTGACCACGTTATGGACCACCACGCCCACCTCCAATCGATGCTGGCCGAACCCGCGATTATCGCGTTGGCTGAGCCGTTCGGCGGAAACAAACTTATTCGTCCTCCCCGCGGCTTTCCTCTCGAGCATCCGGCTCGAGACCTTTTGCTTAATCGCAGTTGGGCGCTGATCTCCCACCTGCCCGGCGACGTTGCCCTCACAGAGAATTTCACCGAGCTGGTGGTCGAACGCTTTCGGGCTTTCGCTCCCGTTATGGATTACTTGAATACTGCCATCGCATCGGCGACCCCGCTGGAGCAGGAAGCCGACTCTGGCCGACGGCGCGTGGTCTGATAGAAGGGAGCTGTCATGCCGGGCTACCGGCTCTCGAACTCTCAGCCCAGCGCTGCGATACGGCTGAGCACCCGCTCAGGAATGGCTCCCTGTGGCACCTCTCCCACCAGAAAATCGCCATCCGGCAGCGCCGTCGTGTCTGTTGACCAGAACTCGGACTCGATCACCGCACCGGTCTGGGCGTTACCGTGCAGCTTAATCCGATCCGGCTGTCTCTGGCCGAGCCCCCATCGGTAGTGGTCGGTTACGTTCGCGATCGGGGAATACGTTGACAGTGGCACTGAAACCGCCTCGTCAGCGCCGCCACGGTCATCGAGGAGCACCGCGATCAGCGGTAATGCGGCGAACCCGCGCAACCAGTCGGCAACATACATCGACGCATTTTCGGCGTTGTCGGCGTCGAGCTCGGACCCATCGGTCGAGCCCGAAAACGGATGCGTGCGCATGAGCCACTGCATCGGTGACGGAATCTGCAGTACCACCGGCACCCGCTGGGTCTTGCTGAAGGTGGTGGCAAGTTCAATTACTTGAGCGGTCGTGCCCGCATCGTTCAGCAGGGTGCGCAGGGCGTAGCCGGTGCGAGTCTTAGCGCCCATGGCCGTTTGCAGGGCCTGGTCGGTAGCGATGCGCTCAGCGTAAAAGCGATCGAGGCTGAGCAGCGCAAGATCAGATTTCAGCACCCCTTGAACCTGGCCAAAAAAGTTTGAGAAAGCCATCGGCTCGTGCCACGGCACGGGCTTACCCTGCAAGAAAACCGATTGGGCATAATCGTGGCTGTCCAGCAAGACAGCTCGACGGCGACCCGACAACGGCTGGGCCAGCAGGTCATTCAGTGAAGGTATCACAGTGGTTGTTCTCCGTTCAAGATAGCCGAGGAACGGCTGTGGGGCCGTAAGGAGACGGCCCCACAGCCGCAGATCTGTGGGCGAAAACTAGGACTTATGCTCGACGGTTTCGCCGTATTTCTGCTCCAGTTCTCGCACTCGGGCCTCAAGCTTGCCGATCTTGAGCACCCGACGGTCGGGAACCATAATCAACGGCAACTCCGACAGCTTGCCCTTGACCCGTTCAGGTTCACTCTTACCCCAGTGGGTAGCGATCACCGTTTCATCGTCATCCTGACCCCAGGAACCGAAGTAGAGCAGGTCGGCCGGTGGCTCCTCCTTGACGAACTTCTTGACGAACTCCGCGTAGGGTAGGCCGCGTGAAATGCGATCCCGACGCATCTGTGCGCGAAGTTCTGTGGTCGCATCCTCATGCACGACATAGGTGCCGGGTTCCCAGACCACCCCGTACATGGTCGATGCCGTGTGAGCGCTGATCCGGTCGAGCTCAAGGTCGGTCACCACGAGTTCCGGGTCGCGTTCCAGCACATCGCCGTACCCGCCGCCGGCTCCCTGGGCGATCATGTAGAGCTCGCCTTCTTTTGCCACGTCAAACTGCAACCCCATGTGAGCCGACTGGTAGTCGCCACCCTCAAAAGGCTGTTCGTTCATGACACGTTCCATCGAGAGGTTGAACTGGGTCGGGTCTTTTTTGATGATGTCGTAGATGTTGACGTTCTTCACCATCGCGAGAGGGTAGACCGGGCAACCGTAGCCGCCGAACATGCCGGGCACGGAGGAGAACTTCGATCCGCTGGTAACGGTCATGAAGCCCCAGCTCGGGGTGCCGCGGGAGGCGACCATCATTTCGTAGCCCATGCCGCCACGGAACTTGCCGAAGCCCTGGTTGTCACGAACGAGACGTTTGCTGACGAGCTGGAGGAAGGGTACCTCTTCTTCCATGACTTCCTGCTCGCCGATGTCGGCCATGGCGCAAAACAGCGGTGCCACGGCGTCTTCACCATCGCGAAAAGCTTTCGCTCCACCTCCCATACCGTTCAGGTCGGCACAGAGGTTGCCAACCTGCTCGCCATTTTGCGTGGTTCCACCCCAAAGAAAGTCGTTAATCTGGTTGAACCAGGGCGCAACAACGTTCGAGTACTTCTGGGGTGACGAGAACTGCATTTTGGCAAATGCGCTCTGAAGCGCCGAGAAACCGCGGAAGGAAGCCTGCAGTGACTGGCCCACCGGCGCGTCATACCCGGCATCGGCCCAGCTGTGCTCTTCGGTGATGACCTCGATGGGGCTCATCGCACCGGTCGAGCGTGGCAGGTCGGGCCACCAGTACGACAAAATCGCCTGCACCATAAACGCCTTGGTGGAGGCGAGCGGTGAGTTGATGGCCCGGTTGAGAATTTCGGGGCCGGTACCGGTGAGGTCCACGATCATTCGCTCGCCCTTGATGGTGATCTTGCAGGCGAACTTGATCAGGATATTTTCTTTCAGCGTCGAGTCAACGAACTGATTGAAGGTGACGGTGCCGTCGGGCAGTTCGCTGATCCGGCGACGAACCTCGGTTTCGACGTCTTCAACGGTGACGCGCAGGGACGCCACGAACGTTTCCTGTCCGACCTCGTCGATGAGCCGGTCGACGGTATCCATGATGCGACGCACGGCACCCATTTTCACCTTGATGTCGGCGAGCATGAGTTTCGGGTCACGAGTGGAATGCTGCAAAAAGGTCAGCAGATCGCGGCGAAGGTGGCCTCTTTCCACGATCTTGATCGGTGATGCCCGCAGGCCATCGTCGAACGGCGTCTCAGAGCCGGACGGCATGCCTCCCGGCTCGCAAGCACCGTTTTCACCCTCGTGAATGGTGGCGCCGACCCAGGCGATAATAATGCCGCCCCGAATCACCGGCACGAGCATGGACTGGTCAGTGTTGTGCACCATGCCGTAGCGGGAGTCGTTGTGAAAGAAGCCATCGCCTTCGTTGATGCCAACGGTGGGCTCGTTCTTCCAGTTTTTCATGATGTAGCGGATGGGGTGGTGCAGCACCGAGGAGAACGCGATAACGCCGCGATTGGAAAGATACGTAACGTCACCCTCTGCGGTATACACCGCGCAGGAGAGGTCCGCCCATTTCGCGCCCGGAGCCGCGCCCATGCTCTCGCACATCTCGAAGGCTTCGTCGAGTGCGCCGGCCAGGCGCTTGCGAATGCGGTCAATCTCCAATGGGTCGATGCCCTCGGAGATGCACTGTTCCTCATAGGCGGTGCGGGGCATGATTTCGTGGTGACGCATGATGGCAGGATCGGGTCCAAGAAAGAGGGTCGTCTCGTCCATAAATTTGTCGACCCACTGCTGTTCCTGGTCGGTCAATAGCTGCGATGCGCCGTCGTCACTTCCGCCGGCGGGCACGATTTTGTCAGTTGTAAGTGTCATGGTTCAAGCTCCTTTGCTTGTAATGTCGGTGTCGAAAACGGAAGAAAGCCCTAGTCGCTGAGTAGCCATACCGCCCCTTGCACTGTTGGCTCCAAACGCCAGCCCGGCTCCACCAGATAGGTGGTGTTTTCTGTCGTGACGATGGCCGGCCCGTAGATGACGTACTCATGCTTGAGCGCTTCGGCGTCGTAGACCGGGGTGTCCACCGCACCTTCGATGCTCGTGAAGTGCACCGACCGGTGCGAGACCGGTTCAGGTTTGGTCTTCTCACCACCGATATCGATCGACTCGAACTGAATAACCTCGCCCTCAATGAAGGACGCCACTCGTATCGTCTGAACGCGGATGCCGGCCTCCGGCGCCTGCGTACCCTCGCCATAGCGGTCGCCGAAAATCTCGGAGAACGTTTTGATCAGGTGCAGCACGTCGGCGACGCCGTTGACGCGGTTGATGTCGAAAGCAACGGCCGTGGTAACCAGCTGGTTGCCGTAGCGCATATCCATCTCGAGGCGGTAGCGCACGTCTTCGCGGTCGTAGCCCTGGCGCACGAGGTCTTCCGCCCCTTTGGCTTCGAGCTCTTCGATATAACCGTTGAGGGTGTCGTACTGGTTGTACAGACTGCGCTTGATGGCCTCATATAAAACGACGTAGGCGCTGCGCTCGTGAATGTGCAGGGGCTGCATGTTGCTCGCTCCGAGCGCCGAGAACACGGAGGCGAACGGAGGAAACAGAATGCGACTGATGCCGGCGCTCGCCGCGATGCCGCAGGCGTGCAGCGGACCGTTGCCGCCGTAGGCGAGCATGGTGTAGTCCTCGATCAGTCCACCGCGCGAGCGCAGCTCCTTCTCGATGCCAATGGCCATCTGCTCGTCAACGGTCTTCTTGATCACCTTGGCGACCTCGACCGCGTCCAGGTCCAGTTCGTCGCTTAGCGTCTCGTCGATAACATAAATTGAACGTTTTTTATTGAGCTTGATGTGCCCGTTGGCGTAGTTGTCCGGATCGAGGTAACCGAGCACGAGGTCGGCATCAGTGACGGTGGGCCGAAGCCCGCCGCGGTCGTAACATGCCGGGCCCGGGTCGCTTCCGGCCGACTCCGGGCCAATCTGAACCGCACTGTGAATGCGGTTGTAGGCGGCGATCGAGCCACCGCCCGCACCGAGGGTGTTGAGGTGAATCATCGGCGCCGACACCATCCAACGTCCGATAGTGGGTTGGAAGTCGTAGTGCCTAACACCTCCCTCTGGCACCAGGCCGATATCGAACGAGGTGCCGCCCATGTCCATCGACACGACGTCTCCGAGACCGGTCGCTTCGGACAGGTGCTGAGCTGCGCCGACGCCAGCGATCGGACCGGAGTGAATCGTTTGCAACGCATCCGTTGAGTTGGGCTGCGCCATGCCGCCCGAGTTGTGGATGACCAGCATCGGCTTCTTGTAACCAGAATCACGAAGGTTGGTCGAGAGCTGGTTCAGGGCATGAAACATGGTCTGGTGCAAAAACGCATCGACGATCGTGGCCATGGCCCGCACGTACTCACCCTTGCGGCCAGAAACCTGGCTGCTCAGCAGCACCGGAATAGAACCGAGTTCGTGCGTGGGGTACTCGTCGAGAATAATCTCGAGAATGCGGTCCTCATGCACCGAGTTTTCGGTGGCATTGGTCAAAGCAATAACAATGGCTTCCGCTCCGTTGTCGACGAGTTCGCGCACCTGAGTACGCACATCGTCGTACATCAACGGCACGAGCACCTCACCGACCGAATCGATGCGCTCCTTCACCGAGCGGATGAGACGACGCGGCACAAGCGGGTCTGGCCGCTGGGCATCGGGCATGTCGCCCTGCTTGACCCCATCCAGGCCTTCGCCGTAACCTCGGCCACGCGAGAGCGGAATGGTGTCTTCGAAGCCGTGGGTGACAATCGCTGCCACCCGAGGGCCCTTACCTTCGATAAGTGCGTTGGTGCCGAGGGTGGTCGCGTAGCGCACCGAGTCGACCTCTTGCAGTGCTGTTTCCCGGCTGATGCCGGCCCGGTCGCACGCCCGGTCGAGGGCTTCGTTGAAGCCCAGGGCGAGGTTGTGGTGGGTGGTCAGTGCTTTCGACTCGATATATACGTCGTCCCAGACGAAGAAGCAGTCGCTGAACGTGCCGCCGATGTCTACCGAAATTCTTTTCACGGTCAGTTCCCTTCGGTGTTGTGTGAGTGGGAATGCGTTGAGACGGAATCGAAGCGTGCGCTGAGGTCGGTCTCGGCATTCTCGCCGGGGCCATAATTTACGACCTCTTCGGGATTACCTCCGTGAATTTCCCATTTTTCACGCAGCGAGTCGATGTCCCAGAGCATGTCCACTGTTGGGGGATGCCCCGGTGGCAGATATTCTGCCTCAATCTGTGTGCCGCAGGTGGGGCAGTAAAACTCCAAGATGCGGCAGAACGTCGGGTCGGGTGAGAACGTGAACTCGTACTTGGCGGGGTCGATCACCGGGGGATGAATCTCTTGCGGATCGCGGTCGTACACCAGGGTGCCTTCCTTATAGTTGCCGCGAGCGTCGCCGAAGTCGTGGGCGCAGATGCGGCAGATCCACCGCTCCGTGTCCAGGTCGATGAGCAGGTATTCGGTCATGGGAACGCGCATTTTGTTTGTACCTTCCTTGGGAAACAAATTAGAACGTGTCGGTGAGCTGCAGGTCACCCGAGGGGGAGACCGTGAGGGTCCAGTCGAGCGGAACACGGGTGGTGAAAAATGGTCCCTCGACGATGGCCGGCCCGGCTGCCGTGGCACCGGGTATCTGATCATCGAGGCGGTACACCGACACGCTGTCGATTTGCGTGGCCGTGGAACGCACCTGACGGGTGCCGGCGGCTACGGCGGCGCTCGCCGCTGCAGGCGCGCCGTTGGCGATAGTCGGATGCGGCAACGAGAACGTGGCGGTGAGCGACAAGATCTCTTCATCGTCTTCGACAATGGTTGACCACTCAAGCTCACACTCGCTCAGATCATGTCCTTCCTGGAACATGTCCTTACCGGCATCCGTTTGCATCGTGCTACGAACCGTCGCGATCTCGTCTGGAGAAAGGCCAGTGATGCTGGTCTCATACGACTGCGCGATGTCGGAGAAGCTGATGCCGTAAGCGGAGAACACCGCAGCGAGCCGCGGGACGAGCACCTGATGCACTCCGGCAAGGCGCGCGGCGCTGCAGGCGTTCATCGGTCCGCCGCCACCGAACGCAGCGAGCGTTGTGTCGCCGGTGGGGCTAACCAGGTCGACGAAGGCCTTCGCGAGATGGCTGGAGTAGCTGGCCTCCATGCGAATCAGTGCCTCTTCCAAGCTGACAACGAGGGGGTCGGCCACGGTTTTCATGATGACGGCGCGCGACCGCTCAGCATCAAGGGACATTTCTCCGTCGAGGTAGGTTGCGGGGTCGAGAACGCCCAGCAGCAGGTTGACGTCGGTAATCGTGGCGGACGTGCCGCCGAAACCGAAGCAGGCCGGCCCGGGCGCCGCGCCCACGCTCTCGGGCCCGACGGTGATTTCCCCGTCGTGCACGGCAATGATCGAGCTGCCGCCGACCCCGGTTGACCGTACGTCGCTCATCTCGTAAGAGATGTCCACGCCCTGAATTGAGCCACGGCGGGCCACGGCGATTTTTTTGTTGGCCACGGAGC
>Ga0307486_1000821_pt1 | contig 26214 bp, 21 predicted proteins | sample CBIW02metaG_FD_203663 | JGI IMG/M metagenome (GOLD analysis project Ga0307486, IMG submission 203663) | Sea-ice brine microbial communities from Beaufort Sea near Barrow, Alaska, United States - CBIW 0.2 | ecosystem: Environmental > Aquatic > Marine > Coastal | place: USA: Alaska | collected...
GACGCACTGGCGTTCAAAGACAGACCTTATGTGAGAAAATCAAAAGTTGTGACCCAATTGTAAAATGAAAATAGGTAGATTGCTCTAATACAATAACTTACAAAAAATAATTTTCAAGTTGGGTTAAAACCTAGAATGTAATCCACTTCAAAATCCCATAGAAAAATCACTAGAAAACTCACACCATAATTATAGATTTTTACTTTTTTAGAAGATCAAATTATTCCGACATTAAGATAATTTACCCTGTAAATGAAAAGATTCACAGGGTGCATGTAACGGATTTTTTTTCTACGGAGAAAGATATCAGGTCCCTTATCGAGAGGAATATGTACTACTAATTTAAAACTTTCAAAGTTTTTTACGTTGACAATTAACCTTAAAGGTTCAGCGCCTCCCACAAAATCTCCACTGGATGCTTGGCTTTTCGGCCTGTCCCATCAGCGATTTGATGTCTGCAGGATGTTCCAGTCGCAGCGATAATCGTATCAGAATCCGTTTTTCTGACTGCTGGGAATAACACCAACTCTCCCACCTGCTGTGAAACTTCATAATGCTCTGCCTCATAACCGAAACTCCCAGCCATTCCGCAACATCCACTTGGAATAGTTTCTACAGAATAATTAACTGGTAAAGACAATAGTTTCTGCGTCCAGATCATGGAAGAAAGTGACTTCTGATGGCAATGTCCATGCAGTTTGATCTTCTGATTATTCGTATTAAAAGAATCAGATGTGATATTCCCAGCAGCTATCTCCTGAGTAATAAATTCATCGATCAACTTTACGTGAAACTTTAGCTTCTTGGCCGTTTCCACCAACTCCTTTTTTACAATTCTTGGATACTCATCGCGGAAACTCAAAATAGCAGACGGCTCCAATCCAATTAAAGGTGTATTCCCATTTATTAAACGTCCAAAAATTTTCACATTTGCCTCTGCATGTTTTTTAGCTTTAGGCAATAATCCTTTTGAAAGTGCTGATCTGCCACTTTCCTGATGCTCCACAACTTTTACATCATAACCCAATTTTTTGAGTAATGAGATCGCCTTGATTCCAATTTTAGTATCATTATAATTGGTAAACTCGTCCACAAAAAAATAGACCGATTTGATGGTTTTCTCAGCTCCAGGAATGTCCTTATAGTACTTTGCATACCATTTTCGTAAACTGATTTTGCTGATTTCAGGCAAACTTCGTTGTGGAGCAACGCCTAAAATAGATTTCAAAACACCTCCGGTGAAGCTATTTTTCAATAGAAAGTTAGCTAATCCACCAGTTTTGGAGCCAAATTCATTTAGTTCGTTGATGTATGCGAAAGCTCTCGAGCGCAAAGGAATACCGTTCGCTTTTTGGTATTGGTAAAGGAATTCAGCCTTGAGAGTTGCCATATCGACATTTGAGGGGCATTCAGATGTACAACCTTTGCAGGAAAGGCAGAGGTCCATCGCCTCCTTTATCTCTGGATGATTGAACGCATTCTCTTTATCGCTCATCGTCAAAAATTCTCTCAAAGTATTTGCCCTGCCGCGAGTGGTGTCCTTTTCGTTTCGAGTGGCCATATAACTTGGGCACATCGTCCCTCCAGACTCAGGAAGCTTTCTGCAATCACCAGATCCATTACACTTTTCCGCCAAGCGGAGAATTCCTCCAACATGAGAGAAATCCAGAATGGTTTCATATGCTCGAGTTTTCACATCAGGGGTATACCGAAGAGAAGTGTTCATCGGAGCGGCATCTACTATTTTCCCGGGATTGAAAATATTGTTGGGATCCCATGAGAATTTGATCCTGCGGAAAAGCTGATAATTCTTTTCCCCCACCATCAGGGGAATAAAAGCCGCCCGAACTCTACCGTCTCCATGTTCGCCGCTTATAGAGCCTTGATACTTTTTCACCAATTCGGCAGAAGCTTTAGAAATATTATAAAACTCGGCCACATCTTTAGACTTTTTCAAATTCAAAATCGGTCGCAAATGTATCTCTCCAGCTCCAGCATGAGCGTAATGAACAGGCTTTTGGTTGAATCCTGCCATCATCTCATCCACTTCATCGATATAGTTTGCCAAGTCTTCAATATCAACCGCTGTATCTTCAATACATGCTACAGCTTTCGCATCGCCTGGTATATTAGCCAAAAGCCCCAAACCCGCCGATCGAAGCGCCCAGGCGGTAGAAACCATCGCTGGTTCAATAATAGGATAAGCATAGCCTAAACCTGCATTTTTCAGGTCGGCAACCAATGCTTCACCTTTGGCTATGGCTTCTTCTAGCGTCTGACCTCGAAACTCCACCATCAAAAGTGCCTCAGGATCTCCCTCGACGAAATAACGATTTTTGCTGTACTCAATGCTTTCTTTGGTACAATCCAAAATGATTTTATCCATCAACTCAACAGCCGTGGCAGGATGCTTCATGGCAGTCTGAGCAGACACCATACTTTGGTGAATAGTCTCAAAATGTGCAGCAACCACGATCTCAATTGGCTCAGGAAGTGGATCGAGACTTATTTTGACCTCCGTAGTAAAAGCCAAAGTTCCTTCAGAACCGCTCAGCAACTTACAGAAATTGAATTTTTCTTCTCCTTCAAAAACATCAGCTTTCAACAATTCATCTACTGCGTAGCCAGTATTTCTACGGTGAATTGACTTTTTGGGAAATTGTGCATGAATCTCGGCACAAGCTTCAGGGTCAATCAGTTCTTCGAGAACCTTTCGGTAGATATCGCCTTCAAGTGATTGAAGTTTGGTTTTTTCTGCATATTCTTCCTTCGAAAGCCCTTCGAATTTCACGCTATTCCCATCGCTCAAAATAGTTTCTAGAGAAATGACCTTATCTCGAGTCACTCCATAGACAATTGAGGTGGTTCCGGACGAGTTATTGCCAACCATCCCTCCTATCATCGCACGATTAGCTGTGGAAGTGATCGGGCTAAAGAAAAGCCCATGAGGTTTCAAAAAACGATTGAGCTCATCACGTACCACACCTGGCTGAACCCGGACCCATCGTTCGGCCACATTCAATTCCAGTATTTGGGTAAAATGCTTGGATACATCCACCACAATTCCATTGCCCACACACTGACCAGAGAGTGAAGTTCCTGCTGTACGTGGAATGAGTGAAGTTTTATTTTTGAAGGCAAAAAGTATCAGCTTCTGGATATCCGATTCTGATTTTGGAAAAGCCACCGCCAAAGGCATCTCCCGATAAACGGAAGCATCTGTGGCATAGAGCGTCTTAGTAAGGGTATCAACTTGTAAGGTTCCCGCCAACTGAGTGGAAAGTTCTTCAAGCAAAGGCAATAGGTTTGGTAGGTCTGAACTCATGCTCAAAAATAACCCGATGTGATGGATATAAAGAAAAGTAAAGGAAAAGAATTTGGAAATGATCAATGGACAAAACTCAAACTCAATAGTCAAAGCTCCGCACTTTACCATTGAATTTGATCACTGACAATTGAATATTGATTATTTCTCGACGTTCTTCGGCGCTGGAATAAACCACAACCATGTTCTTCTACCTCTCTCAATTTTTAAGTTTTCTTGCGCTGCCTCTTACCATTACTATCTTTTTAATCGTTTCAGGCGCTGTTTTTGTCAAAATAAAATAGGGAAAAAAAAGTCTATGGGCAGGCATATTTTTGCTGTGGTTCTTCTCTAACCAGTTTATCTCTAATCAAGCAATGCAGGCTTGGGAACCTGAATTCAAGCCGTTTAGCGAAGTCAAAAATCATGAAATCGGCATTGTGCTTACTGGCGTGACGAACTTGAGTAAAACAGCCTATGATCGGACTTTTTTTAATAAAGGCGCAGATAGGATCACGCATGCACTCCAACTTTACAAAGAAGGGAAAATCAAAAAGATCTTCATCACTGGCGGACAAGGATTAAATCCTGTCAATCCTCAGTCAGAGGCTGAAGTTTTGAAACGTTTCCTTCTGATGGCGGGAGTACCAGAACCGGACGTCATGATCGAAGTCCAGTCAAAAAATACACGCGAAAAGCCACTTTTCACCAAAGCCTTTTTAGAAGAAAAAGGAATTGATGTAGATCAAGAATTCATACTGATCACTTCTGCCTTTCACATGAAAAGATCTAAAGGTTGCTTTGACAAGGTGGGTTTAAGCACAGAAGCCTTTCCAACAGATTATTACTCCAGTGACACCAAATACGACATTCCCACCTTATTTTTTCCAGATCCCTATTCCATCTTCATGTGGCACAAACTGGTTAAGGAATGGATTGGAATATCGGTGTATAAAATGGTTGGCTACCTGTAAATAAACATTCGTGCTTAAGAATTATAATTTCCTTATCTTATTACGTACTTGACGTAACGTTATTAGCGTAACGTAAAGTACGTAGATATATACTGAAGAAATTATGAAAAAACCTTTGAATCCATTCGTAATTAACACCTATCAAGGGAAATATTATTTCTGTGACAGAGAAAATGACCTAATAATGCTGATTTCTCATATATAAAATGATAAAAATGTTATACTTTATGCTTGGAGAAGGCTAGGGAAATCAGCACTTATTCATAGATTTTTTGATGAATTAGAAACTTCCAAAGACTACGGCACGCTCTATATTGATCTCCTTGCTACGCAAAATATAGATGAAGCTATTTAGGCAATTTCGTCTGGTATATATGAAAAGTATGGAAAGACAAGCAGCGGAATAAGTGCCAGTATCCAGAAATTACTGGCTTCTATCGGCGCAACTATAAGTTTCAAGGCATCGTCAGGAACTCCTGAAATAATGCTAGGAGTAAATAAAACGGAGCAACCTATCCAGTCTCTAACCGCTTTAGGCGATTTTCTACTATCCAGAAAAAAGCGAATTGTGATCGCAATCGATGAGTTTCAGCAACTAGCAGATTATAAAGGCTCAAAAACTGAAGCAGTATTTCTAGCTTGGGTGCAGCAGATTCCTGAAGTCAGATTCATCTTCAGCGGGAGCCATCGTACACTAATGGAAGCAATGTTTACCGAAAAGAAAAGACCGTTCTATCAGAGTTCTCAGTTGGAATCCCTTCAACCAATTTCTTTGGAAGCCTATACTGCTTTCATTGCCCAACATTTTAAAGCTTCAAAAAAGACCATCGAACCAGATTCAATTACGAAGATTTATAGCTGGAGTCGTGGTCAAACCTATACCGTGCAGTTGGTATGTAATCATCTTTTTGCCAATTATAAAAAAGTTACAGACGCAGATGTGAACACCGTGTTCAATCAAATATTAGTTCAACAACAGGCCATTTATGCTAATTTCCAAAAAATGCTGACGCGGGCGCAATGGAATGTATTTCGGGCAATCGCCAAAGAAGAACCCCTTCAAAACCCAATGAGCAAAGACTTTCTACAAAAGCATAACCTAGGAGCTGCAAGTACAGTCAACACAACTTTGAAAGCTTTGGAAAAATTGAAATTAGTAATCAAAGATGAAGGGAACTACCTAGTGCACGAAGTGCAACTGGCCAGATGGATGGCGAGTTTGTAGCCTTTTCACTAAAAATCTCCGATGCCGATATGAGTGTGCTCACCCACATATCAATAATGTATTCTGAATCGAATCTCACAACCCTCCTTCAACACCGGACTCATCTGCAAATTCATTCCAGCGTCGAAGGGCAGCTTTCACAGACTCAATCTTTTCTTCCGGACTTTTAATATTCATTTTACGGGCAACTTCCAAAAAGTCCTCTTCCCTAATATCCTCTCTTTTCCCATTAACCATCAGCGACTGAGCACTCACCCAGAGACTTTCTGGACGATAAGCGTAGCATATATCATACGCAGGCGAAAGTGACCACTTCCCTTTTTGATTCATCAAAAATGCAAAATTCTTGGTGTGATTGTCACAGTTTTTAGTCAATACATTGAAAACCATCCGAATGAACATCTGCTCTGCTTCAGGGTAGGAAAGGCGAAGCATACGCATAGTTTCAAAAACCTGCTCGTAACTGTAATTACCGACCTGATTGAAATCAAAATATCTTAATCCATACAAGCTTTGCATGTGGATTTTTTGACCATTTATCAAGCGATCGAAACGTTTGGTCATGAAATGCGCTCTGTCATTTTCTTCCAGTAATCTACACTCACTCATTTCAACCCCAGCTTCCATCGCCTTCAGGTAATAGGCCATTTCCACTCGCCCATACCCTACTGTAGCTCCAAACTGTGAGTCATGAACTCCATCAAATTTGATGATCCAATACGAAAATCCAGCTGGAGCATTTACCTGACCGCTTTTCACTTCGCTAGTTTTTGGATTAAAAGCTATTACAGCTTTGGCACGGGCTCCACCTGCAGAAGTACCTATTTTGAGAATATCCGATAAGACGGATTGCTCTTCTCCGGTAAGATTTGAGAGGAAGCCTTCTCTGGAATTGAGAATCTTGCCCGCAATATTTACAAGACTATCAATCTCCAAGGAACTCGCTTTCGATACCTCATTCCTAAAAGAAGGTTTGATTTCCAAAGCCCCAACCGCTCGTTTCCCTATAAAACAAAGCTACTCAACAGGATTAAGACTATCGGCTGCTCTACCGTTTTGGATCAGCCAGGCGTTGATCAATTGATTACCATACTTATCCGGTAGAATATCTGCCAGCAAACCAGGAAGTCCTTTAAAAGTATCAAAAACATCTCCACGGGATTTTCTTAACTCAGAAAAGGAATAACTCTTTTGCCTTGAGACAAAGGCATCTTAACGGGCGATATCTCTAATCCTGAGCTAAGAAAATTCTGATTGAACTCAAAACTTCCAAGCTGCTCTGACTCGTTCCAGAGAATTGCTCCGACAAGCTGATCCCAAATCCAGATTTCTGCTGCAACTACCATTCTGAAGGTGGATTCTCAGCCCCCATGCCACTATTCCTTATTCGCTGACGCTCTTGCTTCTTTTGCAGCTTGATGTAATCCATCGGAATAATAGTCTTTTTAACTTCGAAATCGACTAACCATTGCAACTTATCCAGTACCCGAAGCACCTGTATTAAGGTAATTAGATTGACTTTCTCGCCCCGCTCCAATAGACTCAGCGTGGACCTACTGATCGCTGCCTCACGCGACAACGTCTCTTGAGATTTATTCTGATCCATGCGATGATACTTCACAAAATCTCCAAGCTTTTGGAGAATCATGCTATCGCTGAGTTGATTGTATTCCATGACTTAAAATTCATTCACTACCATCAAATATACACATTAATGAATGACATATCATACATAAATTAAATAAAGGTACTATGCCCTATGACTCATTCATTATAGAGTTTCTTTAAATATAATGCCTGATTAATCATACGTTACGAAAGATGAATCAATTAAATAAGAATACTTTCCCTGCTCCACTTCCACTGATAATTCCAGCCTTTCTGATCAAGCAAAATAGGGTGATACCCCAACCCTGCTTTTGCAGTGTGTGCATTAAAAAATCGCTGATCATCAGTAAGAATGGCTATCTTTTCACCAGTTGACTCCTTCAAAACCAAGTCCATTATCGCAGAAGGAACTTCTTTGGAATACGCTTCATCATGATCATTCAGGTAATTTTTCAAGCTCCAATTAACTTGATAGTCTCCCATTTTAGCATCTGGAGAAAGAATCGAAGGACGTATAGTTTGCTCCTTAGCAAAAATCAAAAATTCTCTCAATAATGCTAATCCAGGATTTTTAAGGTGGCTGGAACGGAAATCATCCTGATCAATGCTACTAATCACATGCATCATTTTTCGAGCTCGGGTAATCGCAACATTCAAGCGATTTTCCGCACCTGATCTACCAAGCAACCCAAAATTGGTCACCAGCCTTCCTTCTGGATTTGCAGCATACCCCAGAGATAAAATCACTTGATCGAACTCATCTCCCTGCACACTTTCAATATTCCGAACTTTGATTTGGGCATCCTGAAAACCAGCTTTCCAAAGTTTCTCCCGTATCAATTCCATCTGAAAATAATTTCCCGTTACAATTCCAATGGTGTCTGACGGGGATACCTTCAGAATTAAACTTACTTTCAAAACGACCGCATCTGCCTCAGTTATATTTACCCTATTAGACCAAATACCTTCTACTTTTTCCCATGTAAAGGCAGGCTGACCAGAAATATAAGTGGCATAATCCGGCAAAGTCTCCAGTTGGCTATCGTAGAAATGTGTATTAGAAAAATGAATCAGCACGGGATCCGCAGAGCGATAATGTCCTTTTAGCTGATGCTCTTCGAAAAAATTGGACGCTAATTCAAGTAAGGATTCCGCTTCATGTTCCAAACCCTTCTCGTCAGATTCCCATCTAACATGATAGAAATCTGAAGGTCGAAGCTGCTTGGAATCACCTGCTATCACGACTTGCTTCCCACGCAGCATAGCCGGTAAACCTCGTTCCACCTGACACTGAGATGCTTCATCGAAAATCACCAGATCAAACTCCTGACTAAGAGGAAACAACCCCGAAACAGTCTCTGGACTTGCAAACCAACAGGGTAACAAACGAAAAACCTCCCCGCCCATATCCTCGATCAATTTACGAATCGACCAGCGTTGACGCTTTTTACTCACCTGATGAAGCAACTCACGATAAGTTATCCTATTTCCCAAACGGTTAAATTTAAGTTTGTTGGTAATTTGCTCACGAAGCCTTAGCAAAGCTATATGTTTCGAGATTTTTCTTTTTTCAAGAATTGCTGTCTTCAATTCATCTAGTTCATGATGCATGGTCAGACTTCCAGCTTCCGCTAAGATTGAAGTCTTTGACTCCAGATGCGCTATCCAATCTAGATACCAGGAATTCCAAAAAACTAAAACCTGATTTAAAAAATCCAATTGTGGATATCCAGTTTCCAATTTTTTGGAGAGTGTCAATAAGTTGTAATCCAACCTTTGTTGGAATCGATCGAAACCTACAAGCTCTGAATAAATCTGATTCAGCTGAAAATCACCTCCAAAATCAGGAATTCCATTTTTGAGTATCTCTAAAATCTGAGCATCGCTAAGATATGCTTTCCAAGTAGTGGAGCTAGATTGAAATGACTTATAGAATCTAAATAACGTATCGAATTGCGAATCAAAATCATTAAAATTCCAATTCACCAGCATATGAACATCCTCTCGCGTTCTCCAATTTAGGACCCAATCCCTGACAGGGTTTAAACACTCAAGTTGCTCTTGCAAAAGGTGAATTGAAAGTTCTCTGAACTCCATCCTATCTAGTAATGGTAACTTTGCAAGCTCTTGTTTTAGTGTTTTCAAGGTTTCAAGTTCTGATCGTACATCGGAGATTGTGTCCACATCAAATTTTAACTTTTGACCTTCCAGGATCCCTACAGTCAATGGAACTTTATTGTTACTTATTTTTAGGTGAATTCTCCCCCACCAAGAGGAAACTTTCGATTCTAAAAAGTCCAATTCCAATTCCAGCTGTGATAGATTTTCAGTAGATGCACAAATTCCAAATGAAAGAGTATTTAGCTTGTCTAGAGCTTGATAAATCCACTTTTGAACTTTAGTCAGTTTATCGAATAAATCAGAATCAAAAGAAGCCTTAATGGCTAAGTCTGGTTTTTCCAACTGAAGTAATGAGATATTTAACTCATCAAGATTTTCTGAGAAATCAGCTTTCGACAGGATCAATTGAGTTAAATTTTGAAAATCAACTTTAGAATCATCAACAATCCAATTTGATCTGAAGCTTTCAATTTCTTTTAAACACTGCGATATTCTAGGGAAAGCGGCAGGCTCAAAATGTGAGAAGGAAATTCTATTATCCCAAAACGTCTCTTTAAAAAGACGTTGGTAAGAATGATAAATTTTGTAAGATTTTTCAAATTCATTGGCAGAATGATAATCCAGTTTAGATAATGCTGCATCTTCAAATACTGGCTTATTCAGATTCGCACTCAAATACATTGCTTTGATAGAAATCCCTGCAGAATCATCTTCAAAAAGTGCAGTTCGAAGTATTTCGAATTTATCTGATAACCTAGAAATAGTCTGAGAATACTGAGACATTTCACGTTCGAGATGAATAGAATCTATTCCTCTATTTTGTTCTTCATAAGACTCAATTCTACCTATTTGAGTTTTTAATTTCTGAAAAAGGTTTTTTTGATCCGCTCGAAAATCATGAACCAAACCTAGAAAATCACCGAAGCCAGCACTGCCCAATCGCTCAACAACCACGTCCAAAGCTGCTCTTTTTTGAGAAACCACCAGCACCTTTTTACCTCTTGAACAATAGTCAGAAACCAGGTTTGCTATCAATTGAGACTTGCCCGTTCCAGGAGGGCCTTCCACTACCACACTCTTTCCTTGGCGAACTTTAAGCAAAATATTCTCTTGCGAAGCATCTATAGGGAATACAGGGAAAACCTGTTCCTCTCTTGGGATAGCCTTATTTTCAATATTCAAAAAATGCGCTGTAAGCAATTCCTCCAAACTCTTTTCACCGAACCTCTTTTCCAGATTTTCATAATCCGTAAACAAAAAACTATCTTTTTGCGCAAATTGACCTAAAAGCGCATAGCTTTTTAACACCAGTTTACCCTCCTGAAAATTATTGGAATCCAAACTCAGCTGTGAGATTGGGAAGTGGGTGAGTTGATCTTCAAAAATCGATGAATTCAGCTGAATCGACCAATTATCATTAAGCAGCTTAGAAAAGCCAGTTCGGAACTCAGTTGCATCCGTGGATAATTCCTGTAGTACTTCATTCAAAAACTCCTCATCAAAAGCTTTTCCATATCCACGACCATAAGCCAACAGGAAGGCTGAATTCCATTGCCATTGATCCGTTTTTGATAGTATCCAATGTCCATTTTCTAATTGCAATTTTACTCCCAGAAGCAGCAAAGGTGCTCGAAGAATTTGTCCATTGATTAATTTACCCTCCACAAACGGCCAACCTAAAAATAAAGATTGTTCACCGGTCTCTTCTTTAGTAAGTTGATCCCGAAATGAAAGCCTGGAAAATGTCTTGGAAATGATATTTACACTTGCAATTCGGGGGTCGGATTCTGGGATTAACGAAATTGCTTTTTTTGATGAAATGGCCTGTCTGATTATTTCAAAGCTATTTACCCCATTCAAAAAGTCTAATTCTTTGATATCAAAAATTCCTGAAGATTCGGTTTTCGAAAGATATAATGATTTATTCTTAGTGGACAGATCCACTAGACGATCACGATAAGTCTGAAAAATCGATGTAGACATTAATGAAAAGGTGAATCTTTTTCCTTCGCCATTTGATTATAGACAATATCATCCAACCTGCCTGGCATCCATTTATTTAGAAAAACCAACCATTTTCCCTGGGTAGTAAGTACCAAGTCACGCTTCCTATTCAAAGCTGCTGTCAGAATTTCCTTGGCCACCACATCTGGGCTCATCATTTTTGACTCGTCTCTGGGCGATTCTCCTTGAGAAGAACCATGTGCTGTAAGTGCATTTTTACGAATATTTGATGCAGTGAAGCCTGGACAAGCCACCAGCACGTGAACTCCTTTCTTCATCACCTCTGTCCTCAGCGATTCAAAAAATCCATTCATCGCATATTTACTGGCTGTATACGCCGTTCGTGCGGGTGTACCTCGATAGCCATTAATCGAGGAAATCGCGATCACTGAGCCTTTATTCTCTACAATTGAGGGTAGGCAAAATTTGGTTGCATAGACGGTGCCCCAGAAATTAGTATCCATCACTTTATGAAACACATCCAGATCCAAATTTTCAAACAATGCCCGCATAGAAATCCCAGCGTTGTTTATTAAGATATCTATTTTCCCAAATTCCGCCAGAACTGTCTCCGCCATCCGTTGATTGTCAGACACTGAACTTGCATCAGCCAGAATTGCCAAAACAACTATACCCTCAACTTCCAATTTAGCTTTGCTAGCATTCAGTTTATCTTGATTTCTACCTGTAATGACGATTTTAGCGCCAGCTAAACCAAAAACACCTGCGCAAGATTCCCCTATTCCAGAGGTAGCCCCTGTAACGATTACTACTTTATCTTTAAGACTATTTTTGTTCATTGATAACTCAAAGTTAAGCAATTCGATATGTTCTAATTTTGCTTAATAACGAAAAAAACCATACAATTTCTCCGTATTACCATTAGAATGGATTGGTCTTGAATGCTTTTTCAACCTAGTTCAGCTTTTTTAAGTTTACGAAAAAAGTATTTTCCATTTAGCTTTTTCAATGAGTTTTTTCTAAAAGGAATCAACATTAAGCATTCTGTTCAAATATGCGTTCATTTTTCCCTAATTTTGCGCCCATGTCGCGAAAAATGAAAAATAAAGTAATCACCAATCTACTAATTGAGCGAATTGCCTCAGAAGGAAAGTGTCTGGGACATCATGAGGAAAAGGTGGTTTTTGTCGCTGGAGTAGCTCCAGGGGATGTAGTGGATGTACGGATTACAAGAGGAAAAAGCTCTTTTATGGAAGGAGAAGCAGTGTATTTTCACGAGTATTCCAAAGAAAGAGTTGAACCGTTTTGCTCACATTTTGGAACCTGTGGTGGCTGCAAATGGCAGCATATCAATTATGATTTGCAGAAAACCTATAAGAGTCAGCAAGTTGTGGATCAGTTTCAGCGAATAGCAAAAGTAGAAATGCCAGAAGTGATGCCAATTGTGGGTTCTGAAAAAACCAGATACTATCGCAATAAGTTGGATTTTACTTTTTCAAATAAAAAGTGGCTTACCCTAGAACAAATTAGCTCAGAGGAAGAGTTCGATAGAAATGCACTCGGATTTCATATTCCAAAGATGTTTGATAAGATTGTAGATATAGATCATTGTTATTTGCAAGGAAATATCTCCAATGAGGTACGGAATGAGTTGAGAGCTTTTGCACTCGAAAATTCCATAAGCTTTTATGATATTAGAAATCAGGTGGGCCTACTTCGAAATTTGATTATCAGAACTACAAGCACTGAAGATTCCATGGTGATCGTGCAGTTTGGAGAAAATGATCCTATCGGAATTCAGAAGGTGATGGAATTTCTACATAGAAAATTTCCTGAAATTACCTCTTTGCTTTATGTAATCAACACCAAAGGAAATGAGACTTTTCATGATTTGGAATTAGTCACTTTTGCAGGAAAGGAATATATCGAAGAAGAAATGGAAGGCTTAAGGTTCCGCATAGGTGCGAAATCTTTCTACCAAACCAACTCAGAGCAGGCGTATCAATTATACAAAGTTGCACGTGATTTCGCAGATTTAAAAGGCGATGAAGTAGTATATGATCTCTATACCGGCACAGGCACAATCGCAAATTTCGTAGCCAAAAAAGTAAAGCAAGTCATAGGAATCGAATATATACCAGCTGCAATCGAAGATGCAAAAATCAATTCTCAAATCAACGGGATTGAGAATACACTTTTCTATGCAGGGGATATGAAAGATATGCTCAATGAAGATTTCATCGCAAATCATGCAGCGCCTGACGTCATCATCACTGATCCACCACGTGCTGGAATGGATGAGAAAGTAGTTGAGATGCTCTTAAAGTTGGAGGCTCCAAAAATCGTTTATGTCTCGTGTAATCCTGCAACTCAGGCTAGAGATGTGGCTTTATTGGATGAGAAATATACCCTTGAAAAAATCCAACCTGTAGACATGTTTCCACAAACTTACCATGTAGAAAATGTCATACTATTAACTCTAAAATCATGATATCAGATTTCAACGATCCTGAACTAAGCGGGAAATATTTGGGTACTATCACTCAGGATTTCATCAAAGTCTCAGATACCTTGAAGGAAGCTTCCTATCAAATCCGAACTAGGAAATTTTCTAAATATCCTATTTTCCCAATCTCAAAAGAGATGCAACCCATAGGGAAAATCTTTCTGGGCAAAGCAGAAAAGGAGCTTGATTGGAATTACTTTGTCACCTATCTAGATGAGTTTGTGCAGCGAAAATTAATTGCAGAAGAGTCTATCGAAGACTTTGAAAAAGCGTACAAAGACCCTGATGAATTCTGCTGCTTGTTTGTAATGGATGGAGCATTTACGAGTTTCGTTTATATCCCATATCCAAATGACTAGCTAGTTCACTAATCAAAAAAATAGCTTTATCTTTTGATGAGGTAAATCTATTTTTTTTACTATAAGTCAGTAGGTTATATATATTTATTTAAAGTTATAATTCAACTCTATTTGGCTCAGAAACTAAGCAATCATCAAGTGATTTTTCAACTAATTAATTTATAGAATATACCCTTTATATTGCTTGTCGCACTATCGGTTGATGAGTGTCAGCCTGGATTCTGAGATTGAAAATTACGTTATAGAACTTGTGAGAAACAATTTTTTGAGAGTCACAAATCTCTAAATAACTATTCACTGAATCTTGAAATGACTATTTTTTCTAGCCGCTTAACTTGAATCCCCCAAACGAAACTAAGTCCTAAATTCCTACAACCCGACTAAAAAAGTCCCATCACTATCCCTGTAATTCACTGTGCCCAAGACCTCATTATAATGCATGGTATTTTTTAGTGCAGCCCTTCCCTACCTGTTCAAAACTTCAATTAATTGACCAATTAAATACGTTTTAATAATAGAACTTGAATAAGTCATTTTCAAAAAATATATGCGTAGTGGTAGCCTAGCAATTAGTCAATCTTAAACCTGCTGTTTTCTCTAATTTCAATTGTTCACACTAATCCTTGGAGCAAATTAGGCAGCTCAGAAAAAGTAAATTCTACCCCCTTTTTAAATCATAAATTAAGGCACCCTGATTTGATAATCACTAAAAATTTACCCACATTTCTCTTACAAAACCTACAGTAAAAAATCCAGCAAATCTGCTGGATTCTAAGGTGACATGAATGACATCAACATTTTCTTAAACTTAATTTTTAACCGAAACAAACTCTTGCATTACAAGGCAATTTTATAAAATTCCCAAAATCCACTAAAAGTGCTTCCAACCCTGTGCCTTGATCTGCACGGCTGTCCCACTTTTTGTCACTAGGAATTTACCTTCTTCTGCCTTGGTAATGTGTCCGATGAAATGAATATCGGGATGCTTCTCCAACTTCTCAAAATCCTTTTGATCAATGGTGAACAGCAACTCATAATCTTCTCCGCCATTCATCACGCAAGTAATCGGATCTAAATTTAACTCCACAGCTGTATCGAAGGTTTGCTTATCTATCGGCAACTTGTCCTCATAGATCAATGCTCCAACACCAGAAGCTTTGCATATATGAAAAATCTCTGAGGCCAGGCCATCGGAAATATCCATCATACTGGTTGGTACCACTTTCATATCTCTGAGCTCGTGAATGATGTCCATTCTAGCATCCGGACGGAGCTGTCTTCCTGTAACCAAGGTGTACTTTTCCAAATCTGGCTTCATCTCAGGGTTGGCTAGAAACACCTCTTTCTCACGCTCCAGTATTTGCAAACCAACCAGAGCTCCACCAAGATCTCCAGTTGCACAAAGAATGTCATTGACTTTGGCACCTGATCTATAACTGATTTCTTCCTTTTTGGCTTCACCAACTGCAGTAATCGAAATCGCCAATCCGCTTCGAGAAGCTGTGGTATCTCCACCTACAAGGTCAACTCCGTAATGTTCACAAGCCGCATGGATTCCCTCATACAAGGCATCTACAGCTTCTAAAGAAAATCGATTGGAAAGAGCAATGCTCACTGTGATTTGTTTTGGAATAGCATTCATAGCAGCGACATCAGACACGTTTACAGCGACGGCTTTAAATCCTAAATGTGGAAGAGGTGCGTACGAGAGATCAAAATGAACCCCTTCCATCAAAAGATCTGTCGTCACCACTATCACATGATCTCCAGCATCAATTACCGCAGCATCATCGCCAATACCTTTAATCGTAGAAGCATGTTTAATTTTTACTTTTTCGCTCAGATGATCGATTAGACCGAATTCACCCAAATCGCTTATTTCTGTTCTTTTTTCTGACATAGTTTAAGCCTCCCGCAAAGGCGTGAAGGCGCTAATTTTTCTAATACAACTTGCTCTAGTTCATTGGAAGCAACTATTTTAAGTTGAATACTGAATATCAAATAATGAAAATCAAAGTCAAATTTTATCCTGACACAATTCAATCAAAACTCCATTGGTGCTTCTTGGGTGCAAAAATACCACTAATTTATCATCCGCTCCCAGTTTGGGGGTTTCATTTAAGATTTCAAAGCCTTCCGCTTTCAAACGTCGCACCTCTTTTTCAATATCTTCTACCTCAAAAGCAATATGATGCACGCCTTCTGACTTTCGGTCAATAAATTTAAGAATGGCGCTGGACTCGTTGGTTGCCTGGAGTAATTCCAGCTTTGAGTCTCCCACCTGAAAGAAACTCGTGGTAACGGACTCGCCTTCGACTGTTTCGGTTTTGAAGTGTTCTTTACCAAGAAGTTTGGCAAAAAGCTCATTCGACTTTTGCAGATCCCTCACTGCGATCCCTATATGCTCGATTTTCCTCATCTTTAATTTACTTATATTTGCATTGAATCATTTCGGGAAAACACCTGTTTTCCTCACAGTCATAGTAGGACCTTGTAATTTATAAATATATGATAATCGTTTCTGACAAAGCCAAAGCGCGAATCCTCGAATTGAAAAAAGAAGAGGGACGTACTGAAAATGAAAACATTCGTGTTTCTGTGAAAGGAGGCGGTTGTTCAGGGTTGATGTATGATCTTGGCTTTGATGCCGCTCAGGTAGATACTGATCATGTTTTCGAAGATAAAGGAGTAAAAATTCTAGTAGACAGAAAAAGCCTCCTATATCTAGCGGGTACAGTTCTGGAATTTACAGATGGATTGAATGGCAAAGGATTTCAGTTTGTCAATCCAAACGCAAGCAGAACCTGCGGATGTGGCGAAAGCTTCTCCGTTTAAATAATTCTATAAGCATTAAAAAAGGCGACCCATACAGGTGGCCTTTTTTAATGTGCTTTTTTGGACACATTCCTTACCTTTGACCGCATTAAAAACTACCCAAATATGGAAGATCAAATCAAGAAAATTCAATTAAATGACCTGCACGTAGCTTTAGGAGGTAAAATGGTGCCTTTTGCAGGTTTCAATATGCCAGTAAGATATAGCTCTGATAATGAAGAACATCTTTGTGTAAGAAATGGTGTGGGCGTTTTTGACGTTTCTCACATGGGCGAATTTATAGTGGAAGGACCGGAGGCATTGAACTTGATTCAAAAAGTAACTTCAAATGATGCATCCAAGATGGTGGACGGACAGGCTCAATATTCTTATTTTCCAAATACAACCGGTGGAATTGTAGATGATTTGATCGTTTACAGATTTGCTGATGAAAAATTCATGTTAGTGGTGAATGCTGGCAATATTGACAAAGATTGGGCATGGGTAAATGAACACAACTCCATGGAAGCCAAGTTGACAAATATTTCTGATGAGCTTTCACTTTTTGCAATTCAAGGTCCAAATGCAATGGAAGCAGTGCAGTCGCTGACTTCTGTAAATCTTAGTGAAGTGAAATTTTATCATTTCACTGTCGGTGAATTTGCTGGTGCGAAGGATGTGATCATCTCAGGAACTGGTTATACAGGTGCAGGTGGATTTGAGATTTATGTGAAAAATGAAGATGCAGAGATGGTGTGGAAAGCAATTTTCGAAGCGGGAAAAGAGTTTGATATTAAGCCAATCGGTCTAGGGGCAAGAGATACTTTGAGAATGGAAATGGGATACTGTCTGTATGGAAATGATATATCCGACACCACTTCCCCACTAGAAGCAGGTCTTGGGTGGGTCACCAAATTCACCAAAAATTTCATTAATTCTGACGCTTTGCTCAAGCAAAAAGAAGAAGGCCTAAACAAAAAGCTTGTTGGTTTTGTGATGCAGGAACGTGGCATTCCAAGAGGACACTACAAAATTGTCGATGCAGATGGAGAGGAAATAGGTGAAGTAACTTCTGGGACTCAATCACCAAGTATGGGAGTTGGGATTGGTTTGGGTTATGTGAAAAAAGACTTTAGCAAGCCTGAAACGGAGATATTCATTCAAGTGAGAAATAAAAACTTAAAAGCTAAGGTTGAGAAACTGCCTTTACTGAAACCTTAATGAAACAAGTAGAAATTTGCTTCAGTCCAGATCTAATTCATTTGCATGAGCTCCAAGGCAAAATCGTGGTGGTAGTCGATATTTTTAGGGCGACCTCCACGATGGTTGCTGCTCTGGCTCACGGCATTACTGCCATTAAAACCTGCGCAGATCTAGAGGAATGTCGTGCTATGAGTACTGGAGGTTACCTTATTGCTGGAGAAAGGAACGGAATTAAAGCTGATGGATTTCAACTTGGCAACTCTCCTCTAGCCTATTTGACGGGTGAATATTCAAATCAAAAATTAGCAATGACTACTACCAACGGAACTTTGGCAATTTCCAAATCCATTGGTGCAGACGAAATTTTGATAGGCGCATTTCCTAATCTTACAGCTACCGTCACCTACTTACAGTCGAAGGACAAAGATGTGCTTATTCATTGTGCTGGATGGAAAGGAAAATTTAACCTGGAGGACTCTCTCTATGCAGGGGCGATGACAAAAGCATTGGAATCTACTCATTTGGCAGAAGATGATGCCGCGATTGCGATGAAAGCGCTGTATGAAAAGGAAGGTCATAATCTCAAAGAATTTCTTTCACAAGCTTCACATGCTAAGAGATTGCAGAATCATAATATAGATTCAGATATTGACTTTTGCCTAACACTCGATTTGTATTCCTTAGTAGGTAGAGTGCACCAGGGTATTTTGACCAGTATAAATAATTGAGCCGTTAAAATGCTTCTCCAAAAGTAAAATAAAATTGAAGATCTTCTCCAGGAGAATGAGCTAAATCTAATCGTAGGTTTAGCTTTTTCTTTTTAGAGAGCTGAAATCTACCGCCAGCTCCGTAGGTGAGTTTCGTATGTTGAAGATGGAATTTATTTTCTACGGAAAATACATTTCCCACTCCTGAGAAAAGAACTGCTCCCCATCGTGGTAGAAATTTATATCTATATTCTCCTTGTAAAATTATGGAATTCCGATCTCTATATTTCCCCTCAAAGAGGCCTCTCATCCTTTTATTACCACCCATATTTGGGAGTACATAAAAAGGTATTTGTCCAGAAGTAAACTCCGAATATAGATTAGTTGCTATTACCTGATTTTCTTGGAGTGAAAATATCTTTCTCAAATCAATTAAAAATCGCTTGTATTTAAAGTCACTACCAAGATACCCACCGTATTGTTGAAGACTCAGCTCAGCATAATTCCCAGTTTGAGGATATAGCTGATTATCTCTTGAATCATAAACTTGCAATAGTCCTGCACCACTCACATTTCCACCTTGAACACCTTGCAAATCGCTTGTGATCAATTGCCCATCTGGATTAAGGTCGTAAATTTCATAATTGTCAAATCCATAGCGAATCCCCAAGTATAAATTTGGGATAATTTGGCGGGCGTAGTCAAATCGAATTCTAGGATATTTAGCAGAATAACTCTCTCGATTGCTTTTTAAAACATCATTTCCGATTTCATAGAAATAATAAACGTAGCGATACCAGCCTATTTCTCCAATGAAAAGATCTTTGTTTGATGGTGTGAAAATTCTCCAACTCGCGTACGTCAAAATTTGCTTTCGCAGAGAATAGGCAACTCCAGCGGTGACTTGACTTTCATAGGTCTCCGTGTCTTTGTCTCCAAGTTTAAACGTTCCCACAGCTCCAACTCCGAAAACCCATTTAGTCTCAGGCGTGTAGTAAATAAGCGGAAGCACAGAAATGGTTGGCTTATCGTTCTTTTCAGTATCAACTGGATCGCTATTTTGAGCCAGGCAGTTGAATGAAATAAAAAGGAATAGGAATAAGAATCTCACTATGAAATATACGTAAGTGAGTTCATGGGCGATTGGTGCGCATGCTTATTTTTAACTAGAAACCAGTTGATTCAAGTTCATAAATTCAGGCAAATCTCTTTACAATTATTCTAAATAGTTTTTTAAACTTATAGCTAATAATGGCGTTTATCGAGAATCTAAACCACTAACATTTAATTTTTATGAAAAACGGGACAATGATACAGTTTTTTCATTGGTATTCTCCAGAAGACACCATTTGGAAAGAAGTAAAAGAGAAAGCAGAATATTTAGGGAATTTGGGAATCACGAGTGTATGGCTTCCCCCAGCTGGAAAAGGTGAATCAGGAGGCATGAGTCAAGGCTATGATACCTATGACCTGTTTGATTTGGGAGAGTTTGATCAGAAAGGAAGTGTCAGGACTAAATACGGTACCAAAGATGAATTTGTAGAGGCTACCAAAGCGCTACATGACCGAGGAGTCCAGGTGATTGTGGATTTTGTATTCAACCACAAAGCTGGCGGAGATGAATCCGAGATCATAAAAGCTTACAAAGTGAGCGAAGAAAATAGACTTAAACCTATATCAGAAGCCTACGATATAGAAGCGTTTACGCGTTTTACGTTTCCGGGACGACAGGGGAAATATTCAGATTTCATCTGGGATCATCACTGTTTTAGCGGTGTTGACTTTGACCACCGTAACCAAGAATCCGGCATATTCAATCTACTCAGTGAGTATGGAAATGACTGGGAAGAAATGGTTGATAATGAAAAAGGCAATTACGATTACCTGATGTTCTGCGACATCGAATTTCGAAATCCAGCTGTAAGGGAAGAATTATTAAAGTATGCCACTTGGCTGCACGAGATGGTCCATTTCGACGGTGTCAGGCTAGATGCGGTAAAGCATATTGATCCAACCTATTTTAAGGAGATGATGTATTATCTGCGTGAAGCTACCGGAAAGGACGTTTTTGCAGTTGGTGAATATTGGGCACCAGGTCAATTGGATGTGTTGAACAAATACATTGATTCGACAAAGGGCACGATGAGTCTTTTTGACTCGGCGTTGCAGCAAAGCTTTCACGTAGCCTCTACGGTGGGAAGTCAATTTGATATGAGGGAGATATTTACAGAGTCTCTTGCCTCACACAGTCCTGAACTCGCGGTTACTTTGGTGGACAACCACGATACTCAGCCTTTGCAATCTCTTCAAGCTCCCGTAAAACATTGGTTTAAACCCTTAGCTTATGCCTTGATTTTATTGAGAAAAGATGGATATCCATGTATATTTTATCCTGATCTATTCGGAGCCAGCTATTGGGATAAAGGGGAGGATGGCCAAGATTACGAGATTTTCTTAGATAGAGTGGATGAATTAGAAAATCTGCTTCACGCAAGAAAAGACTTTGCTTTTGGCGCTCAGAGAGATTACTTCGAAAGTTCAAATGTAATCGGATGGACTAGAGAAGGCAATGAAGAGCAATCGGGATGTGCTGTGGTAATGTCCAACAAAGATGGCGCAACTCTCTCCATGGAAATGGGTGCAAGATACGCCGGACGAAATTTCAAAGACATACTGGGAAAAATCCAGGATGAAGTTTGGGTAAATGAATCCGGATGGGCAGATTTCCATTGTGCACCAGGATCAGTTTCAGTATGGATAGAAGGTAGCTAAAGTAGTATTATTTCAGTTTCTCATTGTTCCGGTGCCTATCCAGGTCCCGGACATTTTTTTTTTCAAAATTTTTCTTCAGTGCCTCAGTAAGGTCCACGCCTGTTTGATTTGCCAAACAGATTAAAACCCAAAGCACATCAGCCATTTCATCGCCTAAATCATTTCCTTTGTCCGATTCCTTAAAAGACTGTTCCCCGTAAGTTCGGGACATGATTCTGGCCAACTCCCCCACTTCCTCCATCAGGATAGTCATGTTGGTCAACTCATTGAAATAACGAACTCCTACCCTTTTGATCCATTCATCCACTTTTTGCTGAGCTTCTGCGAGTGTGATATCATGGTTAGTTTCTATTGACATTTTGACGAATTTTTGAGTAAGTGTCAAAGATAGAAAAGAATGTAAGTCATGGATTTATAGAAGTAAAATTTATAGGTATATCCGCAATTGCACCAGTAAAAGACAAAAAGCGACTTAATTAATGGTAATCAATACCATACAAGGCACTTCAGTCACCCATCATTTATCTTTCCGCCAAATCATCAAAGAAAATAAGGTTACTGGCATGATCGAGGATAATCAGAAAAATTAATTATCCTATCCATATAAAACCGACTAGAGGCATCGATCCTAGACTATGGAATGCTGATTCCATGCGACTCTGTGGTAAAAAAATACTCCCTCTAAATAAATTAAAAATCAGCACTCAATACCTAACCTTACATTTGGCCAAGCTAACCCCACTGGAAAAATCCACCTATCATGGCTTGCTTGCGAAATTACTTATATATTGGAATTGATTGCTTTTTCATAAACCAAAAAAAAAAAATGAAATATCGCCCACTTGGCAAAACTGGTTTAAACGTATCCGTAATAGGTTTTGGGGCATCACCCTTAGGCAATGTCTTTGGCTCATGCGATGAGCAGGAAGGAATCAAAACCGTTCATTTCGCTATAGATCAGGGAGTTAATTTCTTTGACGTTTCTCCATTTTATGGTTTGACCTTGGCAGAAGAACGATTAGGAAAAGCTATTCAGGGAAAACGATCTGACATTTTTCTCGCTACAAAATGCGGACGATACGATCTTCAGGAATTTGACTTTTCGAAAGAACGAATATTCAAAAGTGTAGACGAATCTCTTCTTCGACTGAAAACAGATTATGTAGATCTGCTTCAACTCCATGACATTGAATTTGAGAGCAAAAATCAAATTCTCGATGTAGCTATTCCAGCTATCCAAGAAATTAAAAATTCCGGAAAAGCTCGCTTCATAGGGATCACCGGACTACCCGTTCGCTATTTGGCAGACATAGCCAGACAGGTCGATATCGATACTGTATTATCTTGGGGTCATTACAATTTGTTGGAGGATGAAATCAACGATGAGTTGGTCCCTCTCTCAAAAGAAAAAGGTTTTGGATTGATGAACGCAGCTCCATTGATGCAGCGTATTTTATCCAACTCAGCCCTTCCTGAATGGCATAGATCTCCGGATGAAGTGAAAGCTGTCCAAAAGCCATTGATTCAGCTTTGTGAAAAATATGGCGTCAATCTAAGTGAAGTAGCCATTAGATATGCTCTAAATCATCCGGATATCTCTACGACTATTGTAGGAATGTGCGAACTAAATACTGTCAAACAGAATCTGGCGGCTGTAGATTTTCTGATTCCTGATGGATTACTTGAGGAAATCGAAGTTCTTGTCGCTCCGGTAAAAAATAAAATGTGGTTTGAAGGAAATGCCGAAAATAACATTCCTAAACCCTAAATGCTCCTAGTACCCACAAACCTCATCTATCAACCCTTATACTTTAACCAAAAAAATGAAAGCATTAGTAATCACCGAAATAGGTAAAACTGAAATTCAAGAAGTAGAAAAACCTACAGTCAAACCAGGAGAAGTACTGGTGAAAGTCGGGATGGTGGGATTCTGCGGTGGAGACATGAACAGCTTCAAAGGATTATTCCCCCTACAGGAATATCCAAACATTTTAGGACATGAGGTAGGCGGAACCATCGTGGAAGTTGGATCAGATGTTCCCTCTACTATTAAAATCGGTACGAAGGTCTGTGTCTACCCATATCAAAATTGTGGAGAATGTGTAGCGTGCCGCAAGGGAAGACCAAATTGCTGCAAGACCAATAAAACTATGGGAGTTCGCCGACCTGGTGCTATGACCAGATATATAGCTGTTCCATTTCAAGACGTATTTCAATCTGAGAAACTAACCCTGCGGGAGCTGGCATTGGCAGAACCCTTAACGGTTGGCTTTCATGCTGTCAGCAGAGGAAGAGTCACTTCTGAGGATACTGTAGTAGTCATCGGTTGCGGTATAGTGGGTTTGGGAGCTGTCGCTTCAGCGGTGGATTCTGGTGCCAAAGTAATTGCCATAGACTTGGATGATAACAAACTGGAGATTGCAAAGAAAATTGGAGTAGCTCACACTATCAACCCAAGTAAGATAGATCAGCACGAAACGTTGCAGGAAATTACCAATGGTGATGGTCCAGATGTAATTATTGAGGCCGTAGGAAGCCCGATGACCTATCGAGCAGCAGTGGAAGAAGTAGCATTCACTGGTCGGGTAGTTTGCATTGGCTACGCCAAAAAAGAGATTGCTTTTGACACGTCACTTTTTGTTCAGAAGGAAATAGAAATCTTAGGTTCAAGAAATTGTTTGGGAGATTTCCCAATAGTAATCAAGTATCTGGAATCTGGGAAATTCCCGGTGGATGAGGTAATAAGTAAGGTGATCACGTTAGATGAAGCTCCACAAACTATGATAGACTGGGCAGATAATCCAGTTGGGATTACTAAAATTATGATTGATTTTGATAAAAGTTAAAATGATGAAATCCTGCGTTACCATCGCCCTAGTTGCTCAGATTAAAAGTGGACCCTGGATTTTCTGGGATGATTTGGAAGAAAGTATGTCAAAAGCCAGAGAGCTGGGATTTGATGCCATCGAGCTATTTACGCCAAGTGCAGATGCGCTAAAAGTAGGTACGTTGAAAAAACTTTTAGCACGATATAACCTCCAACTTGCTGCGGTAGGGACTGGAGCTGGAAAGGTCATTCATGGATTGACATTGACAGATCCTGATTCTGATGTGCGGGAAAAGGCGATCACCTTTATTGAGAAGATGATTGATTTTGGAGGAATGTTTGGAGCTCCGGCGATTATAGGTTCGATGCAAGGAAATGTACTTGCTGGAAATGATCGTAGGGAAACATTATTATGGCTAGCTGAGGGGTTGGAAAGTCTGGGTGATCGAGCGAAACAAGCTGGAACATTCTTGATCTACGAGCCTCTCAATCGCTACGAAACAAATCTTCTCAATACGTTGGAAGATGGCGTGAAATTTTTGGAAAACTATCATATCACTAATGTGAAATTACTCGCTGATCTATTTCACATGAATATTGAACAGGCAGATATGGCACAAAGTATTATCACTGCCAACCACCATATTGGTCACATTCATTTCGCAGACAGCAACCGGCAGCCGATAGGGAATGGTCATACAGAAATGGAATCAATTTCAAAGGCCATTAAAACAATTGAATACAAAGGTTATATTTCAGCTGAGGCCTTCCCTTATCCTAACTCTGACAAGGCTGCAAAAACAACCATAGATTCTTTCAAAAAATATTTCAACTAACTCCAAAAATAACATGCTTCGTTTTTGTCTCACGCTTGATTTAGCAGAGGACCCAAAATCAATTGAGGAATATGAGGCGTTTCACGCGCCTGGAGCTGCTTGGCCAGAAGTCACTCAACATGATAAAGATTGCGGGATTTACAACATTGAAATTTTTAGAACAGGGAACCGAATGATTATGATGTTGGAAACTGAGGATAATTTTTCTTTTGAAAAAAAGTCAATACAAGACGCAGCCAATCCTAAAATAGCAGAGTGGGAAGAACTTATGTGGAAATACCAACAGGCTGTACCTTGGGCAAAGCCAGGTGAAAAATGGGTGTTGATGAAAAGAATTTTCAAAAGTGGGCAGTGATGAAAAGGTTATTTTCTACTTCAACTGATTTGAATAAATAATCAGATTCCGAGTTTTTATTAGGATGAAAGTATGAGAAACAAAGCAACTCATTATGTTTCACAGCTTAGGAAAGCTACATATATCCCAAACTTAATTCCATGGGTATTATTTAGAAATTTCCGTTGTATAAAATGAAATTGGCACCGGGGTGATGATTGACCTGGTCTTAACTGAAGGAATAATTAAAAATGGGAAGCTGAAACGACACGAATCAACATTCCTCAAAACGTCAATTATGTATATCCCCTTTCCTGCCAGTCCAGTAAGGAGTCAAAAGCGTCAAAAGATTCGGTAAAGTCATCGATTGAGGCCACTTCGGTCTTCCCTCACTAGTGCTGAGCATGCCGAAGCATCAGCCTTCCAGTCAGTTAATCAAAAAACTGCTGATGGCGTAATTTCGAATAATCATAAAAGACAACTAATATATTCACATCTATTCTTAACTGTCACTGGCTATTAAATCCCACCGAAAAATCGAGTAGGAAGATAGGGGTTAATCCCCTATCTGTCCTCTCACACCACCGTACGTACCGTTCGGTATACGGCGGTTTGTTAAAATAATGATGGCTGTGTTTCATTAGTCAGCCGTTGATAAG
>Ga0307486_1000822_pt1 | contig 26176 bp, 20 predicted proteins | sample CBIW02metaG_FD_203663 | JGI IMG/M metagenome (GOLD analysis project Ga0307486, IMG submission 203663) | Sea-ice brine microbial communities from Beaufort Sea near Barrow, Alaska, United States - CBIW 0.2 | ecosystem: Environmental > Aquatic > Marine > Coastal | place: USA: Alaska | collected...
ACAGTAACCCTTAATCGTTAAAACTAAGTTAAAGGTGTCTAATTCGGGGACACTCCTTTAAACAATGCTTGGAACCCCCAAGGTTAACGGCATAAGCAAATTTTCACGCACTCCCGCCTCGAGTACTAGAAACCCTGATAATCATTTGATTATCAGGGTTTTATGTTTTAATTAATGAGGTGTTTCCCCGCCGTGTCCCCGCAATCCTTTAGTTAAATAAAAAATTATTTATGTGACAGGCATTGGCGCCATCTATGTTTATTCTTGTAATGAATTTAATTTGATATGAGAAAACTCGAAATCTGTTTAACTGAAGAACAATATCAGCATATTCAAGAAGAAATTAAGTATTACAATAGGACACATCTTTCAGAAGGGGTTTTTGGCGGATACGAGCTTTGCCTGCATGTGGGGGTACCGAATGTTTTTGGATGCACTTTCGAAATTAAAACGAATAACTCAATAGACGTTGGGGAGGTTGAGTTTAAGTGGCATTGAGTTACATAAAACCGTAATTAACTCTTGTGAATAAACTGTAAATTTGTTTGTAAGGCCTCGCTCAACCTCTTTCAAATAAAATTTTAGAATAGAAGCAAATAATAGAGTCTAAATATTAATAATCCAATATCCACCTATGAACTTTGAAGAAGTAAAATCTGAAATTAAAAAAGTTTCCACAATAATTAATGAAATAGATGAAAAGGATTTTGATGACATCAAGGATGTGGAAATACAGGAGAGTTTTATAAGGGAACTTCTATTTGATTATTGCGTTAACCAAAAATACGAGATAGATGGATTTCCCTTTGTTCATCTTAAAAGAATAGAAGATCAGGAGCCTGGTTACGATGAAGATTATCTAACTGGGGAGCGAATGGATTATTATATTCATAGGCTTGCTCTTGAAAAGGAGGATGTGTTTGAACTCTGCATGGAAAATAACCTACGTTATTTTCCAGATTTCAACCCTAAACAGATAAAGGGTTTGATAGAAGATTTTGTTGCGATGGATAAACAGGAAAATCTCAGTTTTGATCTAACCCCGGAAGAGATTGAAGAGGCCACAAGAGAAATTAATCAAGACCGGCCAAAGTGGCCATAGCTACTTGAACCCGAAGCATTTTACAACCGTGACGCATAAGGCAGGAATAGTACCAAAACTATGAGTAGATCCAGAAGAAAAAACAAGATCCGTGGAATCACGACTGCCACATCAGAAAAGCAGTCTAAGTTGAAGGCAAATAGAAAACTCCGCCGGCTGACAAAAGAGACTTTGAAAAAAGGAAAGGAAGTTTTGCCATTACTCCGTGAAATCTCAAACCAATGGAACTTTGAAAAAGATGGTAAAAAATATATTTCCAACTTATCTGAAAAAGGGCATAGAAAATGACAAGGCCCCTTAATTTTTTCAACTATTACCAGAAAAGCCTTTCAAACCTTTAAGAAAACCTTTAGATTTACCATTACATACAATTTCCACTGTCCCTACACTATGGAAGCTGAAATTCTAAACCATTACCACCTAATATGGCAGAAGCAGACTTTCGTTTAATTACCCCAAATAAAAAATGACCGAAGCCAAACAAAAACTGGAACAACAACTCTGGAATATCGCCAACACCCTGCGGGGAAAAATGGATGCCGATGATTTCAGGGATTATATCCTGGGATTTATATTTTATAAATATTTGAGTCAGAAAATGGATCTTCATGCCAACAAGATCCTGAAACCCGACAAACTTACTTTTGAGCAATTAAAGGGGCATCCTCAAGAGGATATATTCCTGGAAGCCGTGAAAGAAGATTCCCTGAAGTCTTTGGGCTACTTTTTAAAACCTTCAGAATTGTTCAGCGAACTTGCCCGCCGCGGAAACGGGAACGGAAAAAGTGCATTCATCCTGGGCGATCTCGCAAAAGTGCTGGCCAATATTGAGCAAAGCACCATGGGCAGCGAAAGCGAGGAAGATTTCGGAAATCTTTTTGAAGACCTGGACCTTACCAGCAGCAAACTCGGCAAGACCGAGGAAGCCAAAAACGACCTTATCGTAAAGGTGCTTACGCACCTGGATCAAATTGATTTTGACCTCGAAAATACCGAAAGTGATGTGCTTGGGGATGCGTATGAATACCTGATAGGAAAATTCGCTTCGGGTGCGGGAAAAAAGGCCGGGGAATTTTACACCCCGCAACAGGTAAGCATGGTCCTGGCAAAGCTGGTCACCATTGGCAAAAACCAGATTAAAAACGTGTACGATCCCACCTGCGGCTCCGGCTCGCTTTTACTGCGTGTGGCAAAGGAAACCCGGGTTGGCGCATTTTTTGGGCAGGAAAGCAACCCGACCACCTACAACCTGTGCCGAATGAATATGATCATGCACGATGTGCATTACAAACGTTTCGATATTTACAATGAAGATACCCTGGAGCACCCCTCCCCTTCGCATTTTGAGGAACGCTTTGAGGCCATAGTGGCCAATCCGCCGTTTTCTGCAAACTGGAGCGCCAGTCCTTTGTTTATGAGTGACGACCGGTTTTCGGCCTATGGAAAACTCGCGCCAAAGACTAAGGCCGACTTCGCTTTTGTTCAGCATATGGTGCACCAACTGGACGATCATGGGACCATGGCCTGTGTGTTACCGCACGGAGTTTTGTTTCGCGGCGCTGCCGAAGGACATATCCGGAAATATTTAATCGAAGACAAAAATTATCTGGATGCCGTGATTGGCCTGCCAGCAAATATTTTCTACGGAACTTCCATCCCAACCTCTATTTTAGTTTTTAAGAAAAACCGGGAGCACAAAAAGGATATCCTGTTTATTGACAGCAGTGCGCATTTTATAAAGATAAAAACCCAGAATTACCTGCGGGAAGAGGATATTGAGAAGATCATTGAAACCTACAGGAACCGAAGCACTATAGACAAATACAGCTATGTCGCCCTGCTTTCTGAAGTAAAGGAAAACGACTACAACCTGAACATTCCACGCTATGTGGATACTTTTGAAGAAGAGGAGGCGGTAGATATAAATGCGGTTTCTGCGGAATTAAAAGCCCTGGAAAACGAAATCCAAACCACCGATGCTGAAATAGCCGATTTCTGTAAACAATTAGGAATTAAACAACCTTTTTAAGATGGAGACTGAAATTTTAGAACAGAAAGAAATTAAGCGGGTTCCAAATCTGAGGTTTGAAGAGTTTGAAGCTAAGTGGTTCAATACCAAATTAGGCGAGTTTCTTACCTTTAAGAATGGTCTCAATTCTGAGAAAGAAAAATATGGTAGTGGAATTAAATTTATAAATGTTCTCGACATAATTAATAATGATTTTATCACCTACGAAAGAATTATAGGTTCAGTTGAAGTAACTCAAAAAGAACTGGAAAAAAACAATGTTTCCTTTGGAGATATTTTATTTCAAAGAAGTTCAGAAACTCGTGAAGATGTAGGACAATCTAACGTGTATTTAGATAAACATAAATCCGCAGTATTTGGAGGTTTTGTTATAAGAGGTAAAGGACTAAAAGATTATAATCCTTTATTTATAAATTATCTTTTAAAAACAGGTTCTGCAAGAAATGAAATTACTTCTAAAAGTGGAGGAAGCACTCGATATAATGTTGGGCAGGAAACTTTGGCAAATGTAGTTATCACCACTACTTCCCTATCCGAACAACAAAAAATCGCCAGTTTCCTTTCTGCGGTAGATAAAAAGATCCAGCAGCTTACCCGGAAAAAAGAATTGCTGGACACCTATAAAAAAGGTGTGATGCAGCAGTTGTTTTCGCAGGAGATTCGATTTAAAACTGCGGGTGGTAAGGATTTCCCGGAGTGGGAGAGAAAGAAGTTAAAGGATATTTGCACCTTCTTTTCTGGAGGGACTCCGGTAAGTACAAATAAAGCCTATTACTCAGGCTCAATTCCATTTATCGGATCTGGAAATATTTATGATTCCAAGGTTTATAATTTCATAACAAAAGAGGCATTGAAAAGTTCTTCTTCAAAAATGATTAATCGCGGGGATTTACTTTATGCTCTCTATGGTGCTAATAGTGGGGAATGTGCAATTTCAAAAATGAACGGAGCTATTAATCAAGCTATACTTTGTATAAGAAGTAAATATAATATCCAATATTTCTATTTTCTTTTGAGCTTTAATAAGGGGAAAATTATTGGGAAATATCTGCAAGGTGGACAAGGCAATTTATCTACCGATATTATTAAAAAACTGAAATTTCAATTTCCTGCTCTGCAAGAACAACAAAAAATATCGGAATTTTTATCTGCCGTAGATAGGAAAATAGAAACTGTACAGCAGCAAATCACCAAAACCCAAAGCTTTAAAAAAGGGCTTTTACAGCAAATGTTTGTGTGACACTAAAAATCATGACCTCAAAAAGAAAAGAAAATATTAGTTTTTACAACGATTGTTGTATATTTGCTGCAACAGTACACACCACGCTACCCATAAGAACAGCGTCCCATGGTGTGCCTTTTGCTTTTAAGAATATATTAAAACCTCATTGAGTCTATACTTGATGGGGTTTTTTTATTAAATAAAATTATGTTCGAGAAAGGGTGTTTACCGTTAAGTTTATGTAGCTTCAAAAGTTATTAACAATTTTGTTAGCTTATTTGATAGTTATTTGATAAACAGGCAGTTTTAAAGAACGAAGGCCTTGATAATCAAGGATTTCTTATTTGATGGTTATTTGATTATGAATAAAAAACAACTACAAAATTTAGTAAAGGAGTTGATTAAACAACCTAAAGAAAGTGAATGGGTTGAATTTAAATTAAATTACCATTCTGCCGAAGAAATTGGTGAAAGAATTTCTGCACTTTCTAATGGCGCTTGTCTTGAAAATTTACCGTGCGCGTACTTAATATTTGGAGTAGAAGATGAAACTCATCGTATTTTGGGTACTTCATTTAATTTAAAACAAAAGAAAAAAGGAAAGGAAGAACTTGAAAATTGGCTTCTAAATAGATTGAATCCTAAAATTGATTTCTCATCCCATACATTTGAATATTCAGAAGGAATAAATCTCACAGTAATCATAATTCCTGCAGCCCAATCAATACCAATAGAATTTTTTCATCAATCCTACATACGCATTGGAAGTTATACCAGAAAGTTAGGAGATTTTCCCGAGAAGCAAGCTAAAATATGGAGAAAGGAAAAAGTAAAACAGCTTCATCAAATAATAGTAAAGGAATCGGTATCTGCTTCTGAAATAATTGAGCTCCTTAACACGCAAACTTATTTTGAATTATTAAAGATGCCTTATCCCAGTAAGCGAAATGGGGTCATTGAAAAATTTTTAGCTGAAGGATTTATTAATCAAAGTACCGGCTCTTATAACATCACAAAATTAGGAGCTATCCTTCTTGCAAAAAATCTTGAGAATTTTGATGACATAGGAAGGAAAGCTGTAAGAGTAATAGTTTACAATGGCAAAAATAAAATTGAAACTGAGCGGGAACAAATTGGAAAAAGGGGATACGCAGTGGGATTTGAAGGATTAATCGACTGGATTAACAGTCAACTTCCCGCTAACGAAGAAATAGGAAAAGCTTTAAGAGAAGAAAGGCGTATGTATCCGGAGATTGCTATAAGAGAATTAGTCGCTAATGCCCTGATTCACCAGGATTTTAATGAAAAAGGTTTCCCAATGATTGAAATTTTTTCAGATAGGATCGAAATCTCAAATCCAGGTAAGCCATTAATAACACCAGAGAGGTTTATCGATGAATATATTTCCAGAAATGAAAAATTAGCTGATATTATGAGAAGAATGGGAATATGTGAAGAAAAAGGAAGTGGAATAGACAAGGTGATTTTTCAGAATGAATTATATCAACTTCCGGCAGTAAATTTTAATGTTTCAGAAAAGAGAACCAGAATTACTCTTTATAGCTACAAGGAATTGAATGATTTGGACAAAAAAGATAAAATTTTGGCTTGCTATCAGCACGCATGTTTAAAATATGTCTCAAATGATAAAATGACAAATCAATCGTTACGAGAGCGTTTCCAAATAGAAGAACAAAATGCAGCAATTGCATCAAGAATATTAAAAGAAACTTTGAATGAAGGATTAATTAAGGATGATGATCCAACAAGTCAATCAAGAAAATATAAAAGATATATTCCATTTTGGGCATAGATCATAAGCATCTCAAAAAAACCAAAGCCTTAAAAAAGGGATTTTTCAACAAATGCTTGTAATTAAAAAACAAAGAATGAAAACAAACCCAACAATCAATAATTTAAAAAACCTTTTAGATACCACAAAAAGAACTGTTAAGCACCATAAGGAAATGACTCTTATAAAGGGAGAACATTTCAACCTGTTTTCGGTCCTAAATGTGGAAACAAGGGAGAATAAAACTCATTCAGCTTTCTTAGCAGAATTATTAGATCCTAAAGGCTGCCATCTGCAAGGTTCCATTTTTTTAGAATTATTTCTTCAGGTAGTAAGCAAAGATCTGGATGAGAACAATGAAAAATCTTCATTGCTTGAAAAATTTATTAATAATGGAAAAAGTAAGGTTACTAAAGAATTTGGAATAGGTAAGCGTGACGATTTGGAGAAAAAAGGGGGAAGAGTAGATATTTATATTGAGAAAGGCATCAATACACTTTGCATAGAAAACAAGATCTATGCAGAAGATCAGCACACTCAAATAGAACGCTATTTTAACCACAACAAAGAAAACAATACCACTCTTTATTTAACTCTTCATGGCAATGATGCTTCTGAACAAAGTACAGGTAGCCTAAAGTCTGGGAGGGACTATTACAATTTAAGTTACAAAGATCATATAGTTGAATGGCTGGAATTATGTTTGAAGGAAGTACCTAACCTTACCAGTGTTAGAGAATCCATCAATCAATATATTTTACTTATTAAAAAACTTACTCACAACTTACATATGGAACAAGAAAAAGAGTTACATCAAACAATGTCAAGATATCTCGAAGAAGCATCTTATATAGCAAATAACTATGAAGATATGGTCTCGAAATTTAGGGAGAGATATAGAAAGGATCTTAAATTATTTTTAAATAGCCATTTGGATCTAAATAAATATACTGTAGAAAATGGATTGGCTGTTACTAACAAATACTCACAGCTTTGGGTATACATAAATAACTTTGATAAGGAGGAGATAAAATTTGGAGTAGAATCTTTTAGCGGCAAAGGTCATGATAACGGTGAAATGTTTGTTGGACTTTTAGACATGAAAAAATCTGAGGTTTTAAAGGATCTTGAAGTAGAAAATGAAAAAAATGCTTTTTGGAGATTTACCCGTCCACTCCTTACTGCGGATGCCAATAAAATAAATCTACAGGATATGTTTTCGATAAAAATCATTTCTAATTCTGAAAACACCCAATATTTAAAGATTGTTGAAAATGTAGGTCTTCAGATTCTTCAGTTCATAAAGGATTATGAGGGAATTTTACCGTCAAGAGTTTATTCAGAAAATTTAAACTAGTTTAATCCTTAAATCCTAAATAGCTGTATTTAAAACAAAGTACAGTATTTTATAGCGTGCGTTTTTCATAAAGAGTCGGTGTTTTTTATAATAAATAAATCTGTAACAATAGAAATGATTAATTAAAACTAAAAATTGAGCTACCAATCTGAATCCGTATTAGAAAACAACCTTGTAAAGCAGCTGCAAAGCCTGGACTATTCCCGGGTGACCTTAAACACCGAGGCAGCAGTGCTCTCGAATTTAAAAAGTCAGCTGGAAGATTTTAACGAGACGGTATTTTCAGAAAAGGAATTCGGCAGCATCCTCAATCACCTGGCAAAGGGCAATGTTTTTGAAAAAGCCAAATCCCTGCGGGGAAGGTTTCAGCTAACTTTAGATAATGAGGATTCCTTTTATGTGCGCTTTTTCAATTCAGAAGAGCGGGATAAAAATCTGTTTCAGGTCACCAACCAGATCACCCAGGAAGGAACCTACAAAAACCGCTATGATGTTACCCTGCTGGTGAACGGCCTGCCGCTGGTGCAAATAGAATTAAAACGCCGCGGACTGGAATTGAAGGAGGCTTTTAAACAAATAAACCGCTACAAACGACATTCCTACTGGAACAATTACGGGCTGTTCAATTTTGTGCAGCTATTCGTGATAAGCAACGGGGTGGACACCAAATATTTTTCCAACAACCCCTTGCCCACCCTAACCTTTAAACAAACTTTTTTTTGGGCAGATACCCATAACAGGAATATCAAAGAACTTTCGGCTTTTACCAACGCGTTTTTAGATCCCGCCCACCTGGAAAAAATGCTGGCAAAATACATAGTTCACAACGAAACCCATAAAATTTTAATGGTGCTCCGCCCCTATCAATATTACGCGACAGAGGCCATTATCAATCATGTAAAAACCACCCGTGACAACGCCTATATCTGGCATACCACAGGTTCCGGAAAAACCCTTACTTCCTTTAAAGCAAGCCAGATCATTATGGATCTCCCGGAAGTTCATAAAGTGGTTTTTGTGGTAGACAGGAAAGATCTGGATTACCAGACCATGAAGGAGTTTAACAGTTTCAAGAAAGATTCTGTTGATGTCACCGATAACACCAATTCCCTGGTCAATCAATTTGCCGATGATACCAAACTCATTTTAACCACCATCCAGAAACTGAACAACGCCATTTCCCCCGGCCGGTATCAGTCCAGGATGAATCATTTACAGGACAAGCGCATTGTCTTTATTTTCGACGAATGCCACCGCAGTCAGTTTGGCGATACCCATAAAAAGATCACCAGTTTCTTTAATAACAGTCAGCTTTTCGGATTTACCGGCACGCCAATTTTTGCAGATAATGCCGCTAAAAATGACCTTGGAAAACGCACTACAAAGGATCTCTTCGGCAATTGCCTGCATAAATATGTGATCACCGATGCGATCCGGGATCAGAATGTGCTGAAATTCAGCATTGAATATGTGGGCCGCTACAAGCAAAAAGGCAATACGTTTATAGATATTGAGGTGGAAGACATTGACACTTCTGAAGTTTTGAACAGCTCTAAGCGCCTGGAAAAAATCACCGATTACATCATCCAATACCACGACACAAAAACCAAAAACCGGGAATATTCTTCCATTTTCGCGGTGAGCAGTATTGCAAACCTGATAACGTACTACGAACATTTTCAACGTAAGAAAACAGCCGGGGAACACGATTTGCGCATCGCAACCATTTTCACTTATGGAGCCAATGAAGAAGATGGGGAAGCCCAAGGTTTGTTGCCGGATGATCTGGAACTCGCTGCCGATGCCACACCAATTTACAAAACCAGCCACACCCGGGAGAAGCTGGACGAATTTATTGTGGATTACAATGCGATGTACAACACCGGATTTTCAACCAAAGATCCCAAACAATTTGAAAACTATTTTAAGGACATCAGCAAGCGCTTAAAGGAACGGGAAAAAATAAGTTTTAAGGACGAAGACCGGCTGGATATTATCCTGGTGGTGAATATGCTGCTCACCGGTTTTGACGCCAAAAAGGTAAATACGCTTTATGTAGATAAAAATTTGCGGCATCACGGACTCATCCAGGCATTTTCCAGGACCAACAGGATCCTGGACGAGAAGAAATCCCACGGGGAAATCCTTTCCTTCCGGAATTTAAAGTCGGCTACCGATGAAGCCATCGCGTTATTTTCGAATAAAGAAGCCCGGGAAGAAATCCTCCTTCCCGACTATAAAGCCATCGCCGAAAAATTTTCGGAAGCCTTTATTGATCTGTTGAAAATAGTCCCCACCGTTAGAAGTGTGGATGATTTGCCATCGGAAGAGGAAGAGCTGGCCTTTGTGCAGGCATTCCGCACCCTGATACGCGCCAAGAACGTCCTCACCTCCTTTGCCGATTTCAGCTGGGATGATGTTCCTATGGATGAGCAAACCTTTGAGGATTACAAAAGCAAGTACCTGGGCCTTTACGAAAAAGCCAAAGGCGACCATCAAAAACAGAAAACCTCCATCCTGGACGATGTGGATTTTGAACTGGAACTCATCCACCGGGATGAGATCAATGTCGCCTACATTCTAAGATTACTCGCTGGGCTGAAACACGCCAAAGGCGCCGAAGCCCATGCTCAGAAAAAAGCCATCCTGGACATCCTGGCCGGAGACATCGAACTGCGCAGCAAGCGGGAATTGATAGAGAAATTCATAGAAGAACACCTGCCAAAAATTGACGATGTGGATTCCATTTCCGATGAATTTGAAAAATACTGGAGTCAGCAGCGGGTACTGGCACTGGGCAACCTGTGCGAAGAAGAAAACCTGGACAAGGAACAATTCAAAGCCTTGATAGACACCTACATCTACAACGAACACGAACCCCTGCGGGACGAGATTTTCAAATGCCTGGACAATCGGCCAAGCATCTTAAAAGCGCGGGAGATTGGGGAGCGGATCATCAATAAGATGAAGGAGTTTGTGGAAGTGTTTGTGAGGGGGGTTGGGGCTTAAGGACAAACTAAAAGATGATATTTAATTAACAAAACATTCAATGAATAAGGAAATTCCAAAAGGACTCGTTGATCAAATTAAAGACGGAAATGTCATTTTATTTTTAGGTGCAGGTTCCGCCTTTAATTGCGAACATCCTAAAGGGGAAACCCCACCTTCTGGGAGCCAACTGGCTGATTTAATTGCTTTAAAATTTTTGGGAGAGGAATATATTGATGCAGATTTACAATATGTTTCGGAATTAGCAATAAGTGAAACTGATTTATTTACAGTACAGAGCTTTATTGCTGAGATTTTTAAGGAATTTCAACCAGGAGAACATCATTTACGAATTCCTTTGTATAAGTGGCAATCTATTTTTACTACAAATTATGATTTAATTATCGAAAAATCATATGATAATGTATCACAAAGGCAGCAATCATTGGCAACCTTTGTCCAAAATGGAGAGCGAATTAAAGAAAAAATGTCTGTTCCAAATGCCTTAATGTATAACAAATTACATGGCTCTATAACTGCAATTAATGATGAAAAATTACCATTAATTTTGACTCCTGATCAGTATGTAGATCATAGAGAAAATAGAGATCGTCTATTTGACAGATTAAAATCTCAATCATACGAAAATCCAATACTCTTCGTAGGTTTTAGTTTCGCAGATTTAGATATTAGACAAACACTTAAAGAATTAGATAAGCTGGGATCCGTTCGACCTAGATCTTATATGGTTGGCCCTGCTATAACCCCAGCAGAACAAAGATTATGGGATCAAAAGAAAATAACTTCCATCCCTATGACTTTTAAGGAATTCATGGAAATCCTAAAAGATGAGATTTCTGAAAATGAACGGATTTTAAGCGGAGTTAAAAGAAAAAATTTTTCTCATCCAGTCCAGAATAAATTCCAATCCGGAGCAAGAGATCCTTCTGACAGATTGATTGAATTCTTAGAAAGAGATATAATTTTTATCCATGCTAATTTAGCAGTAGAAAATACAAACCCCCAAACTTTCTATAAAGGTTATTTTGAAGGATGGGATCCAATAATTAAAAACTATGATGTAAAAAGAAAAGTTACGGATTCAATTCTATCGGAAGTTTTTTTAATAGAGGAAGAAGAAAGAATTACAGAACAAGAACTTTATTTAATAAAAGGAAATGCTGGTTCCGGAAAAACAGTTTTATTGCATAGATTGGCATGGGAGGCAGCAGTTACCTTTGACAGACTGTGTTTATACTACAAATCTGACATTTCAATAGAATATAATCGGCTTGCCGAGTTATATGATTTAACCAATGAAAGAATTTATTTATTTATTGATAATGTTACTGAAAAATCTGAAGATGTTGAATATGTAATTTCCAAAGCAAAAAAAGATAATGTTAAAATATCAATAATTGCTTCAGAAAGAACTAATGTATATAATGTAGGGGGAGAAAATTTATCATTTTTTCTAAGTCGAAGTTATACCCTCGGCTATTTAAACGATAAGGAAGTTGAAGACTTAATAGGGTTGTTATCAAAACATAAATCTTTAGGTTACCTTACAGGAAAGACCTTTGAACAACAAAGAGAGGCACTATCAGAAAAATCAGGCAGAGAACTTCTTGTTGCCTTGTACGAGGCAACGGCTGGTAAACCTTTTCCTGATATTGTTATGGATGAATATAAATCCATTCCAAATGAAGAGGCCCAAAGTTTATACCTTACAATATGTATGTTCCACCGTATAGGAACATACGCCAGAGCTGGTAACATTTCAAGATTACATGATATAAGCTTCTCATATTTTAAAGAAAAACTATTTAAGCCTTTAGAATCGGTCGTATATGATCATCGAAATTACTTGATTAACGATTACGTTTTTACTACACGTCACCAATATATTGCTGAATTAGTTTTTGAACAAGTACTTGTGGACCAAGATGCTAGATTCCAAAAATATATTACTGTGATTTCAAATTTAGATGTAGATTTTGAAAGTGACAGGCAGGTTTTTAAAGCATTAACCAATGCTCGAAAGCTTATGGAGACATTTAAGGATGTAGAAAAAATTAGAAGTATTTATGAAGTTGCTTATGAGAATTTAGGAGAGGAGCCTGCTTTATTACAACAAGAATCTATATTTGAAATGAATGCACACGGAGGGAATTTTGAGAAAGCGGAAGTTTTATTGAAAAAAGCTCATCAATTGGATCCTGATAACTGTTTTATTGCGCATTCCAAGGCTGAATTTCTCTTAAGAAAAGCAATTACTACAAGCCAATCACTTGTTAGAAAAAAACTTTTAGCAACAGCTATGGAAGTCTGCAATGACATAATTAAATCGAAAAAAAACAAAAATATTTCTCACGGTTATCACACGCTGTTAAAAATCTATCTGTTTGAAATAAAAACTCTTTTTCAGGAATCTGTTGATGCCGTCAATCAAGAATTACTTGAAACAAAAATTAGAGAATTCGAAAAATTAAGTAGTAAAGCAATTCAGAATTTCCCAAATGAAAGTTTCCTGTTAGATGTTGAATCGAGCTTCAACGAACTCCTTGACAACATCCCAAAAGCTTTGGAATCATTGGAAACGGCTTTTAATATAAATAAACGGAGCCCGTATCTTGCAACAAGATTATCTAATTATTATATAGAAAATAATAATTTAGAAGCTGCCTTAAGTACTCTTCAAGAATCCATAAGTTTAAATCTTGGTAATAAAGATTTAAATTTCCGCTATGCAAGATTATTAATGAAGAAATCTCCCGAGGCTTATGCCGATTATAAACATTACTTGCGAAAATCATTTGTTAAAAGGGATAAACGCTATGAAGCCCAATTTTGGTACGCAAGGACTCTTTATTTATTAAATGATCCTGAATTTTCTGACTATTTTGATTATTTAAAAAATGTACCGATCGATGCTAGAAAGAAAAAATCGCCTCAAGGTATCGTTACCGAAAATGGTGCCTTAAATGAGTACGAAGGAACGGTGGTAAAATTAGAAAATTCTTATGGTTTTGTAAAGCAGGATTATAGCGGTGAAACCATTTACTTTTTCCGTAATAATGACCACAATGAAATACGCTCTAATTCCAGAATAAAATTTAAAAAAGCTTTTAACTATAATGGTCCTATAGCTTTATTACAAAGTTGAGTGAAATTAAGAACTTAACTTAACGATACAACAATTGCATTAGTAATAATATAAATTCTATAAAATTAATTCCTTGAAAAAAAATTTAGATAAACATTTAATTGGACTAACTGGTGAATATTTAGTAGCCGGAATGATGAGTATGAAAGGTTGGGTAGCAAGTATGACTTTAAAAAATTATCCGGCAGTAGATATCTTCGGGCTAAATCCGCAGACTAATAACACAGTCAATATTCAGGTAAAAACAACCAAGAATAAAAAAGATTTTCAAGTTGGTTTGACTCGCCAACAACGTGATATTATTTCTGATAAAATTACCTGTCCTTATGTTTTTGTACACATAGATTTGAAAGAGAATGTCCGCTACTTTATCCTTACAAAACAGGAGCTTATTGATCTTATAGAATTAAAAGACGATGAATATTTCAATCGGCCCAGAAAATCTCCTCTGAAAAATTATCCAATATCCATACATGTAAAGGATTTAGTTTATTTTGAAAATAACTGGAACAACATATGGAATTAGAATTAATTCGCCAATTAGAATTTTAAATTAGGGACAAAATCTAAATTTTTCCATTATTTTTAACCAACTTCAGTTACAAAAAGCCAAATGGTATCCCTAACAAGCTAAATTATCTATTAATAGAGTATGCGAACAGGTAACGGTAAAAAAAGGTGTTTTGAAAAGCAAAGGCAAATTGGTTTTTGAATATAGCTTTGACGGCCATTGGTGTAAATTCAGAAAAGTGAAAAGTGATGGTTCTTTTTCAGAGTGGGTAGAACCAGAATTTATGAGCACAGCAATGAGGGATTAATTATTGAGTATCTGGCGATATTTAACGTAAAATATAATTAACCGCAGATAGTGCAAATTTATTCTTTGCGACCTTTGCGAAAAACCTCTGCGGCCTTTGCGGTTAAAGAGCAAAGAAGGATAAACCAGTTTTCATCTTATTAAATGACAAAAAATAAAAAAATAAAAAAGCCCTGGCCAACTAAAGATGCCATGGCTCAAATCTATGAAAACAACTTGTGGGGTGGTAACAAATCTCAATTTTACTCAGGTTTAGGCTCACATCATCCTGAAACAGTAAATTTGTATATAGCTGTAGTATCCGCTTTTCTAAAAGATTTTGAAACTCCACCGGTGGTTTGTGATCTGGGTTGCGGGGATTTTAATATTGGGAAAGAACTGGTAAAGTACTCCAAAAAGTATATCGCCATAGACATAGTCCCGGCTCTCATAACACATAATAAAAAAGAATTTCAGGCAGATAATTTAGAATTTTATGCTTTAGATATTGCAAAAGATGTGCTGCCTTCGGGAGATTGCGCAATTCTAAGGCAGGTGTTGCAACATTTATCGAATGCGGAAATAAAAGATGTGGTAGAAAAACTATACGATTTTAAATATATTATTCTAACCGAGCATATACCGGAAGAAGATTTTGAACCTAATAAGGATATTATCTCCGGACAGGGAATTAGATTAAAGAAGCAAAGTGGTGTAAACCTTTTAGCGTCACCGTTTAATTTTAAAATTAAAGAAGTAAAACAGTTATTATCTGTTGGATTCCGCGATTTGGAAGGAGTTTTAGTAACTACGTTGTACGAGGTATATTAAAGCCCTCATTGAGGATTTAATTCGGCCGGCGGCCGGGCTGGTTCCCCGAGGTTCCTGATTTAAAGAAATTTTTTAACCGCCATATTCCGACGTTTACTCAGGCTAAATTTCAGCAAGTGGTAGGCACTTATATTAATAATAAAGCAAAAATTATGACCCAACGAGGTAGAAGAACTGGCACGGCTATTTATTTTAACAGTCCCGCGAGAGCTTTAATTGCTTCATTTGTCCAGCCTGTTGCGCCGCTTAACTGCGAACAATAAATAACTTGCTGTTGCTCATTTCTAAAAATTGTTACTTGAATATTTTGAATTTTAATCTTCCCTTTCTTACCTAATATTATAGGATTTGGATCCGGAGTTACATCGAATATATCCTCAATTTGTTGATTAGAAAGGTATCCTTTAGCACCAATTATTACATTTTTAAATTTTTTATAGAAAGGACTTTGCAAAAGTTCTTTTCGCTCATCAATTAAACCCTCCCCAACACTATACTTAGAAGGTAAATGATTGATTTCGGATAGAAAGCAATAGTCAAAAAAAGTAGGTTGTAAATTGTCAGGAATTGATAAAAAATCTTGTTTAAGGCTGTTTTTTAGCGCTACAATCTTTGCATATTTTCCCCAGGTATGGTTGGCCTTAATTTTAAACTTATGATATTTCCTGGGATTTCTGGGATCAAAGATTTCATTACTAAAATTTGTTCCCGAGTTTATCAATTCCCATTGTAAAGTGTTATTGATACTCTCATGAAAAAACAACTCAGGGTTGTTATAGGTATTAAAAGCCTTCTCCCTTCCGATAAATAAAATATCGGCATCGGGGTTCCCAAATCCCATAAAATATGGATTGGCAAGCTTTGGAAGTTGGGATATACTACTCACGCTTACTTTAAAATTTTTCCATAACTCCAGCCGTTTTTGAATATTCTTTTCTCTCAGTAATGAAATAAAAGAATTCTTTAATTGCTCATCTTTAATGAAATCTTTCTTTCTTAAATAATCTATATAACGGTTTTCAAAATTTAATTCTAACAGTTGTTTCATATTTTTGTTTTAATAATTACTTGTAAGGTAAGCCTTTCATCCTAAAATGGTAATTCTTTCGGAGATGATTTGCAAACTTCCCTAAAATACTCATAGATCATCACCATCGCCAGGGTATCTAATTCGCAGTAGCGAAGGAGTCCGTAATTCATGGCGGCTCTTTCTTCTTCGCCAACATCTGGGAATTGTAATTTTCCGTAAGCGAAGAGCGCCGCGCCTCCATCTGCGATCTCAGGGATACCTGCTGTAATCTTTTCCAGTTGGTCGCTGTCCCAGTTATCAAATACCGGAGGCAATGCTTTATAGGGGCTTACAGGCTTTCCGTCTTCCATCTTTAAAAAAATATGATCCCATTCAAAATTTTTGCTGGTTAAGCTTAATTGAGATAAGGGTTGCGTATACTTTTCCTTCAGATATGAACTGGAGTGGAGTACGGCCGGCAGAATATCCTTAATGGAATTGGAACCTCCGGTGATGGGGTCGTAATAATACTTTACCACTGTTTGCTGCAGGTCTATCATATCCCGCTCCCCGCTCCAGGTCTTTGCCTTTTTTCCCGTGTTGTGACTAATGCTTTCAATAAAATCCATCAATTCTACTTTATCGGGTTCAGCAGATTTATGAAGCTGTTCATAGATAACATTTACAATGGTATTCTCGTGGTTGTGATAGCGAAAGATGCTGCCGTCATTCACTTCAAGAGAGGTCTTCAATGCTCTAACAAAATCGAAATTGGGAAACACCCCGGGTTCGGTATTCAGATATTCGTTATGGTGATCTACCCTACCATCTTCATATACGATGTGATGACTAAACTGAAACGCGAGCTGCTCATAAGGCCTCATCCCGGCAAGAAAGGGAATGGCTACGGCGCTGGTTTCAAAATCTATAAAATTGAGCGGGAATTTCCAGGAACCCAGTTCGGCTTTCAGATTTTCCAGATCAAAGTATGGGGAATTGTCATTGGCAAGCACCTTTTCAATTTGCAGCGCCTGCCGGTGCGAGCGACTAAGTCCGTTTGCCATTGGTTTTACCTCTAAATCATTTTCGCTAAGGTCCTTCATAAAATACTTGCCTTCCGCGAGCAATTTCCCCAACGGATTGAACCATACATCAAACACCTTCGGCTCATCTATTTCTTCCCTTGATAATTTCAGCTGTGTTTCCCAACATTCGTGAAATCCGCTGAGTTTTCCTTCCGCAGGCTCAGAGACATGAAATTCACAGCCTTTACAGTGGTTTCCGATTTCCATAAATATCTTCGTATCCGTTTGATATTGCTTCAGAAAATAATTCACCATTCCAGGAAAAGACCGCATTTCATCAACCGGGTTTTGCCCCAGGATAAGGTTTACTTCTGCGTTGATATTGATCTCACTTAAAATGGAACCTCCCAGATCATCTTTTGAAAGCCCCTCTTTCTTTTCTATTCCGGTGCGAAGGTTAGATTCGGCCACCACTTTAAAATTCTGGTGTAGCCCATTTACAGTAGTCACCGCGTCTTTGTTGACCAATTTCAGGAAACTGGATATCTCCCATTCGGGATAACACAATTGCATCACATATTTTTGAAAAGCCACATCATACAGGTAATGGTCCATTCCACCCTTTAATTTGCCTTTAGATGTGATGTAGGAATCGTGGCGTTCTCCGGCAACAGATTTCGCCTTTACTTCCAACAGCCGTACTTTATTTCCCTTTTTTATCAGGATATCTACCCGAATGAAAAGTCCGTTGACCAAAAACGCGGGTTCAAAGATTGTCACCTCATTCTGTTCCAGTAGTCTTCCTGTTTCTTCAGCAAGTTTGTTATAATCGTAGTCATCTCCCAGCAGGGCAATTCCCCCGGGATGTTCCATACGCGCCAGTTCTTCTACCTGAAATCCCCCTTGTGCCAGCTGCTCGAGAAACGTATTAACATCGGCACTATTCTCATATTCTGGTTTGCGAGTGTAGTAGAGTTTGGTAGGACAATCAAGGGCAAGTTTAAAGCGGGATTTTGTAAGATAGCGTGGTGATTTCAATGGTTATGTTTTAGGTTTTCTAAAAATACGATTTTGGAGTGCACTATTTAACCGTTAATTATTCCTCCCGCAAAAAATTTATATAATTATTCAATAATCCTCTTATTTGTTCCGCTGCCACTGGATTAGCTGAATGGACTTTAAATTTTAAATTTCTGAGGTCAAGTCCCGATTCATAAACCAACCATTTTGCTGCAGCATACCCATCCGGTGCAATCTCACCGGCTTCATTTAATCCCAAATCATTATCAAAGCTGATTAAGGCGGGCAAACCGTTTTTTTGAATATAGGCGACAAATTCATCATAACTTCTTACCACTTCAAATTCTGAAATACGGGTATGATCATATACCATATCCACGGTCCGCAAGTCATCCAGGAATAATTTTTTCATCATAGATTACTTAAATCCAACTACTTTCCTCCCCGGGCTCTTATAATATTCTTCTTCGCTTATATTGAAAATCTCTGCCAGGGTCATTTCCGTTGTGGCAATGTAGTTCGTTTTCTGCTCTTTAAGTAAAAAATTTGCTTTTTCAGTTGAGAGCGCTTTGAATTCATAGGCTGACTTTAACCGGCCTTTTCTTTTTAGGGCAGGGTCGATGTTTTGAAGATCAGTATTGAAAGTAGCAATAATTTGTATTCCCAGAGACTCCCCAAGGATTCCATCTGTAAGATTGAGTATTGTAGATAAGTGTGCATTTCGCTCTTGGTTTCGGGATACAATAAGTCCTTCGGCATCTTCTATAACTAAAAGACTGTTTTTATTGTTAAGCAAAATTTTTACCATCTCTACACCGTCAAGATTTCCAGCCAATTTTGGTGACAGAAAAATAGTTTTTTTTCTGATCTGTTTAACCAGATATCTGATGTAAGTACTTTTTCCTGTTCCAGGCTTGCCGTGAAATAGATAAAGTCCGCTCTCCCACTTTTTCTTAAGCTCTTTTACTACATCTAAATGAAACTCAGGGAAACCATCCTGATAATTTGATTTTAGATCTAAATTGAGTTTTTTAAATTTTATCTCCTTTGTACCCAACCCATAGCTATCAGAAACAATTACGCAAACCTCCGGTTTTTTCCGTTTCTTTTTCTGAAATTTTCTGACCAATTCAATAATCTGTAATACCGGCTCCAGTTCGGGATCTGGTGCCAGAATACAAACACTCCTCTTTTCAATGTAAATTAAAATTTTGTGAGATAGTAACAAAATATGGTCATTAAGCCGTTCCTCTCCAGAGGCTTCAAAAAACTTATCATAAATCTCTTTTAGGATTAAATTTCCAAACTGACTTCTGAATTTTATAAGAAAGGCGAGATGGTCCACATCTCCAAAAGATAAACTACAGGGTACTTCTGAGTGATAAGCAAGATAAATTTTATCTGCATTGTAATTGTCTGAGTCTTTCAACACAGAAACGTGGGTTAAGGACAATCCATTAGCTTTTTCCATAAAAAAATTATATTAAGAATTCGAATGTACAATGGAATAGCGTCAGGAGATGTCGCCATTCATTTTTAATATTTTTGGTAAAGAGATTAATTTTGATCCTCGTTCCGTCATCTGTTGTCGCAGTCAAAAACTATAATTGTGATCAATAAAAATAAAGGAACAATATGGACATAATTTTAGTTAAAATAGTGAAGAACTATAAATGGGGATATAAAAAGCTTATTGATGAAGCTGTCTTCGATACCCATATTGAAGGAATGAAATGGCTGAAAGATGAATTTTTTTGTGACGAATACTATGATAATGAATATTCGGCGGAAATTGACAGGTATTATATTACAGTAAATAAATCTAAAATAATGAAGATTTCGAGTGAGAGTTATACTTTTTTTGGGAAGCGACTTACACCACCAGGAGTAGACAAATCTTCTGATGAAGAACCAGGCTACAATCGTGATTTTATTCCCAAATTTTCAAAAGGGGATTTGGTGGTATTTAAGAATTTTATTGAATCTAACAATGGTTCGTTTCAGGATACCATTGCAGTGGTTTCCGGAGTGCCTCTAACTTTAGATGAACGAAAGGCAGGATCAATGCGAACAGAAGAGCTGGATTTTACTGATCAAATGTATATGATTGAGTATATCACCGATTGCGGCCTTCTGGTACATAATCATATTCTTGAAAAGGATTTAATACCTTTTGAGAAGGTGATCCCGGAAGAATTAAAAGCTCTTGAATATCTATCGCAACACTTCAAGGGTGAGAGGCCTATCAAAACAAATATTTTACAAGCAATGATGAGCGGTGAAATTTACATGCTAAATCGTAAAACCTGGCATGAAGTTATTTGAAAACAGCAGCTTTTACGTTAATCTAAATCCTTTTTAAACTTGATGAATGGAGAATTACCATTTCTAAATCCAATCCATAACACAGGTTGACTTTTTTACCACCTTAAATTTTGAGATACCGGGATGATCATAATCATATCTACGGTTCGCGAGTCATCCAGAAATAATTTTTAATCTTAGGTTATTTAAATCCAACCACTTTCCGCTCCGGATTCTTATACTGTTCTTCTTCGCTAATATTGTAAATCTCTGCCAGGGTCATCTCTATATCCGTAGAATAGTTCAAATTTTGTTCAATAAGTAAGCGATTTGCTTTATCTGGAGATAGTGCCCTGAATTCATAAGCTGATTTTAATCGACCTTTGCGTTTGAGGGCGGGGTCTATGTTTTGAACATCTGTATTGAAGGTGGCGATAATTTGTATGCCCAGGGATTCTCCTAATAGACCATCGGTAATATTAAGGATCATTGCAAGGTTAGAGTTCCGCTGACTGTTCCGGGAAACGATCAACTCCTCAGCGTCTTCTATGACCAATATTGAGTTAGGGTTATCCATAAGATATTTTGTCATGGCAATATTGTCGAGATTTTGGGCCATCTGTCCCGGCAAAAACACGATTTCCTTCTTTACTAATCCACACAGGTACCGGATATACGTGCTTTTTCCAGTTCCCGGTTTTCCGTAGAGTAGATGGAGTCCGCTTTTATTGTCTTGCTGTAAGATTTTAAGCATTTTATCATGAAACTTAGGAAAATCATCATTATAACTTATAGAGAGGTCAAGATCTGGTTTAGTAAAATCTATCTTTTTATTATCGAGGCCATGAGGTTGAGTTATAATAAGATTGATATGAGCTTTATCGGGTTTCTCTATTTCAAATCCTTTTACAAATTCAAGGAGCTGATTCAGAAGAACTGAATTCTCATCGTGAAAATACACGTGAACTTCATCTGGCTCTTGCTCTAAAATAATTTCATGTTTTAGAATGTAAAAAATTTCGGCTTTATGATCTTCTTTTTCAATATACCTCCTAAAGTGCTTCCCCAGAATATTGGTTTCGAACTTTTCCGGAAATTTTTGATGAAACCTTTCGATGTCACGATTGGAAAAAATATAATAACTGGGAACTTTTCCAAAATAAGCCAAATACATTTTCTCTACATGATAGAAGTTTATCATGTGATTTACATGCTTCAGATTGAAATTTGGTAAAAAATCGGGTTCAATATTATTTCCGTAATTCATTACATTAATTTAAAAATTAGATAAAATTCCGTCCAGGCTTCCACCTCTTGTTACCCTACATTCCAAGAGAATTTCGGCCAGGACGGATTTAATTATTTGTTTTATTGTTTATTTCTAAAAAGGAAGAGTCCTTTTCTTAATTAGCCTAAAGATGAACATAGGTCCCGTCAAATAATGACACCAAAAAAAATTATTTATAAGATTTTAAAGCATTTTGTAACTGGGACTTAATAATTTTTTTTAAACCTTCCGGCTCCAATATCCTAACCTGATCTCCGTAAGAAAGCAATTCCATCCTGAAATCGTAAGTAGGCCGGATAAAATAGCTAAACCTTATTTCTTTTTCATTTTTCAGAACCAATTTCTGGCTGTGATGGAGCGGGAGGGATTCCACATATCTACCTTCCTGAGGAGTGAAAGAAAGCACAACTTCTTCAGCTTCTTCATCAGTACCGTTAATGATGCCGAAACTGTTTTCAAATTGTTGGTATGAATTATAATTAATTGGTGGAAACCGTAATTCAGAAATGACTAAATTTTTAATCCTGTCCAGCGCGAAATTTTTGACCTTATCATCATCCTGTGCAATCAAATACCAACGGTTGCGCGCTTCCTTTAAAGCAATGGGATTTACAGTACGATTACTAACGGACTCATCCCAAAATTTATGGTATTCAAAATTGACCGATAGGCGATTTTGTATTGCATGAATAAGTCCGGCCATATGTTCTGTGCCCAGAGATCTGCGCTCTTCAAATATCAAGCTTTCGCCATAACCTTTGGAAAGCCGAATGGCATTAACGATTTCAGAATTCTCACGGAGGCGACGGGAATGTATTTCTTCAACATCATCTTTTATAAAATATTTGTTGGTGCTTTTGTCAGATTCTATTTCAATCTCGTAAATCGAACCTATACTTTTAATATCTCTTTGAAAAGTACGTTGAGAGGTTAATAAATTTTCTTCTACGGCATCAGGATCCAGGGCTATTTCGCTTTGAATTTCATCATAGCTCATGGGTCTCCTTCTAAGGATAGAAATAATTTTGGTATAACGCTTAATAGTTTGATGTACAGCCATAGTGATTAATAACATAGTTTAGAAAAGAAATGAGAAACCTGCTCTTCAAAAAGTTCGAGCGGAATGCGGTGTCCGAGGTATGGATCTATTTTGATCTCCAATTGATGTTCCCGCAGGTGTTTGCCTAAAAAAGTCAAAGTCTCCTGTGGATCTACCACATCATCCTGTCCCCCCAGCAAAAGTTGTTTTGGAGAATCGCTCTTTATGAACTTTTCTTTGGGAAGTTTTATATTTCCAGGATGTCTGGATAAGGGAGGATTAAACAAAAGAGCAGGACGACCAATCCAGTCAGAAATGATATAACCATTTAAAGCACCCATGCTGCTGCCAATGATCACATTAAATTCTATATCATGATAATTTTGAAGGATTTGCAGAGGTTGGATATGCTCCTTGGAGTAGTCTATTTCGGGAGCAATTACAATCCCGTGTTTCTCCAGAACTTTGCGTTTTACATCACTTAATTTGCTCTTTAATCCGTGTAGGTAAAGTATATTCATTATGGTTTTTCTTGTTTAATGAAGTAAAGAAATGAATATGATGCGACAAAATAGGTCGTGAGAAAATATAATTTCTCCGTTGCAGTGGTTAATGGGTTTTAGCCGTTGTTATACTCATCCTTCCTAAATTAATTAAATCGTTTTTCAATGATTGGTTTCATTGTTGGCATTTTTTAAAAGCGAAGCTTGTCGTTAATTATTATTTATCGATCCAAAACTGGTAATCCACTTTTATTTCAATCCAAACATCATCAATTTCTAATATGTCTTCTAATGACAAATGGCTATGAAACAGAATACAGTGCATAACATATCCAAAATGAAACCCGGCGAGTGGATTGTTTTTGTCCCCGGTATTTTCATTCCAGTTTTGAAAAAAATCTTGATCATCCCAGTTGAGTACAAAACCCTCAGAATAAATTGGGTCACCTACTTCCACAGCATACTTTTGGCAAACGGCTTTGTTATAACTAAAGACCTGTAATTCTTCAACTATGTTATAATCATCAATACTACCTGAAGCTAACATTTCTTTAAGTTGAGGCTCCAGATTTATATAAAAGTTACGCGCTTTGACTTCTTCAATATGTACTTTATCGCTGAGTTCTTGAATTTTTTTAGTGTTTATAGGATTAAGGTGTAGTGACATAGTTTATTATTTTATTCAATAATAAAACCATTAACAGCCAAAAGGTGTCGTTCTAGAATTAATTTCATACAAAGTATTAAAAATTCAATGTTTAAGGAGCTGTTCAGATTTTAGACAAGGTCGCATTTTAAAATAATGGGCGTTGGCAACCGTAATTAAGAAATAGCAGCTGCAGCGGTTGCAACCGCTATTTTTTACTATTATACGAAAAATTTAAGGAGGTATGTGAGAAATTAGCTTAGCCGTTTCATCCTTTTTGTGGAAGCTCTTGAAAAATTTCAACCTTTTATTTATAAACTCCCAATCATACTTCCTAAATCATCTCCTACATTTCAAAGATTTTACTTCTTTCAGTGCATGGTCAATGGCGATTTTTCTAATCATTATCCTACGGCCTATACGTTCCGCTTTTATGTTACCCTTTGTTATATAAGTCCTTACAGTGAGTTCAGAAACTCCGAGCAACCTCGCCGTCTCCTTTACAGTTAGAATCTCCTTTGTTCGGGCCTTTTCTTCTTTTTCAGAAAAGAAGTCAGTTAGGGCTTTATTGACAGCAGTTTGTACTAATTCTTCCAAATCTTCTTTTGAGATAACTATAAGTTCCATTATGTGAAAATAGGAACTTAATTTTACATATTTATCAGCTTAAATATTTTCCATCGGTAAAATGTTCAATGATTAACTGTTTTCGAACATTAAGAAACCCATACTTTCTTATAGCCATTGCGTGAGCTTTTGCACGGTTAATTATTCGTGTAAAAGTCTGTGCTACTGGTTGTTGTTAATTAATTTTGCAGCCATTGGTTAAATTCTGAAAAAGAGCCGTTGAGGGAACCGTTGAAGCCGTTGCAACGGTTGTGTTTATAGGGGTTCGTCAGCAACGGAGCCTGCTAAAACTAAATTTAGCCGTTGCAACGGTTGCAACGGCTAAATATTTCGTGTCCACATCATTTAAAATGCTATTTTACAGTGTTTTATATAAAATCAGATCGAATTTAGGTCATATGCTATATAATAACCGTTGCGGGAGCCGTTGCGGCCGTTGCAACGGCTGTGTTTACTGGGGTTCAGCAGAAACGGATTCTATTAAAATTATAATTAGCCGTTGCAATAGTTGCAACGGCATACTTTTCTTGCAAATAAAATGTAATGTATTGTTTTAAAGAGTGTTGACAAAGGTGTTGCCCGGTTATAAGGTAAAACGTACTCAGCAGCCGTTGTGGATCCATTGAAGCCGTTGCAACGGCCTTATTTACTGAACTTGCAAAGGATAGGGAATGTCAGAAGGGGCTTAGCCGTTGCAACCTTTGCAACGGCTAATATTCACTCTTTTTAAGGTGTAAATAATTGAATTGCAGTGGATTGCAAATTAATATTTTATTTATAGTATCCAATTATCATAATACCCGTTTCGGTATAAGTTGTAGCCCGTTGCAACGGCTGATTTTATTGCGGTTCCCGGGAATTATTTTATTAGGATATAGCCACTGCAATTACCTTTGTAAATGCAATAGAAGCCAATGAAAAAAACTATTACCGGGTTATATTATTAAATCAGTATTACATTAATATATAATTATGGGTTAGTAACGAATCATTTCAAGAACCGTTAAGAGGTAATTGTTATCAGTCTCCTACCGACCCATCAATTGATAAAATACGGGACTGTTATTCCCTAAAACTTTCTCCATCCCACTGAATTATGTTAAACATTTCAGGTAAACGGTCCCCAATTCTCTCTCCATATCTTTCAGCAATTTCTGAAGGTTTTAGGTTGGTTGTGACAAATGTTTTCACCATTTTACGGTTTCTTTCAAATAGTAATTCACCTAGGATCTCCGTTTTATTAAATGCCTTTTCTTCAAAGCCTAAATCGTCAATGTAGAGTTTCCCTGAGTAAAAGTTTTTTAGGTTGAAGACATTAACATTCTGATTGTCTTTAGCTGCAACCATATACCGATCAACAAAAGATCCGGCTGAGATACAATTAAACCAGATATCATTGCAACCTGCTTTAGTTATCAATTCCCTTCCAACC
>Ga0307486_1000823_pt1 | contig 26165 bp, 25 predicted proteins | sample CBIW02metaG_FD_203663 | JGI IMG/M metagenome (GOLD analysis project Ga0307486, IMG submission 203663) | Sea-ice brine microbial communities from Beaufort Sea near Barrow, Alaska, United States - CBIW 0.2 | ecosystem: Environmental > Aquatic > Marine > Coastal | place: USA: Alaska | collected...
CGTTCAACGCCGAAGCGGCCGCCTTTGCGATCGATCGTGCGGTCAACTCGGATCTCGGCTGCGACGTTGAAGGCCAAATGTTCGGCGACGCGGATGTCGCCCTCGAGGTTGTTGACGACACCACCCTGAAAATCACAACGGAGGCGCCCGACCCGGTGTTGCCGCTGCGAATCTCGTTCATCGAGATTGGTGCGCCGACCGATGCGAGCGCCAAGGTTCGTGAACCGATCGGAACCGGTCCCTACGCGATCGGACAGTGGGATGCGGGTAGCAAACTTACCCTGAACGTCAACGAGAACTACTGGGGAGACGCGCCGGCCTTTAAAACCGCCGAGTACCAGTGGCGCTCCGAGGGCACGGTCCGGGCCGCCATGGTCACCCGGGGCGAGGCAGACCTCGCACTGAGCTTGAGCGCCGATGACGGCGCGGGCGACCTGGGTCTGAACTACCCGAACAATGAAACTGTAGCCCTGCGGTTCAGCGGTGACATTGCGCCGCTCGACGACATCCGGGTGCGCGAGGCCATCAACTACGCGATTGATCGCACGGGCATCACCGATTCGCTGTATGCCGGCGCGAGCGTTCCGGCCGACCAGCTGGTGCCGCCGGGGGTTGTGGGATACAACGACAGCCTCAAGCCGTGGGAATTCGATCTGGCGAAGGCCAAGGACCTCGTCGCTGCGGCCAAGGCCGATGGAGTTCCCGTGGACGAGAAAATCACGATCGTGGCACGCGCAGACCAGTTCCCCAAGATCGCCCAGATGACCGAGGTGCTTCAGGAACAGCTGGGTCAGGCCGGTCTCAATATCGAGGTTAAGATCGCCGAAACATCCGTCGGGCTGCAGTACCAGGTTCGTCCTTTTGTTTTGGATGAAGGCGCCATTGCCATGATTGTCCAGCACGGCAACCAGGCGGGGGACGCATCCTTCAGCACCGACTCGTACATGACCAGCCAGGCGCAGATGAGCATGTTTGGTTCACCCGAGTTTGATGCCCTCCTGGCCGATGCCGCCACGAAGACCGGGGACGATCGCCAGGTCGCTTTCGCTGACGCGCTCGCCTATGAGCGCGACAACCTGGTGCAGTTCGCCTATATCGCTCGCATGAGCGGTGTGATCGGCAAGTCCGCCGCGGTGAACTACGAACCGAACTCCCTGTCGGGCGATGAATTGCGCCTTGCGGAGATCACTCCCGCGAGTTGACGACGTCGTCAACTCGGTAGCTGAAGGTAGAAGAGACTTATGCTGACATTTCTTAGACGCAGAATCGTCTCGAGCGCATTGCCGTTGCTCGTGGTTGTGCTGGGCGTTTTTGCCCTGGCGCGCCTGACCGGTAATCCGGCGAGCTTGTATTTGCCGTTGAATGCGACCGCGGAGATGCGGGCGAACTTCACGGCGAAGTACGGCTTTGATGATCCGCTCCTGGTGCAGATGGCCCACTATTTTGGTGGGGTGCTGCGGCTGGATTTCGGGGAGTCTCTTCGAACCGGGGAGTCCGCGGCCGCTATGGCGCTGAGGGCTTTCCCGGCCACGTTGCAGCTGGCTGGTACGACGATGTTGCTGGCGGTTGTTCTGGCGGTCATCGTCGGCAGTTGGGCGGCGCTGAAACCGAACGGAATTGCCGACCGCATCTCCAGCTTCGTGTCGATGGCGGCGGCGAGTGTGCCGGATTTCTGGTTGGCGATCATGGGCATCTGGGTGTTCGCGATCACGCTGGGCTGGGTGCCGACGTCGGGGGTGGGCGGGGCGACTTCCTGGATCTTGCCGATTGCGACGTTGTTGTTGCGGCCGTTTGGGGTGTTGGTGCAGATTGTGCGCGGCGCGATGGTGACTTCGTTGTCGGAGCCGTACATCAAGCTGGCTCGCAGTAAGGGGGCGAGTGAGTTTCGGGTGGTGACGCGGCACGCGTTGCGCAATGCGGCAGCTCCGGCTTTGACGGTGGCGGGCGACCTGACTGTGAGTCTGGTGAACGGTGCTGTGGTGGTTGAGTCAATTTTTGGTTGGCCGGGTATCGGCAAGCTGATGATCGATTCGATTTTGCAGCGTGACTTCGCGGTGTTGCAGGCGGCTGTGTTGCTGACGGCGGTGTCGATTTTCATTTTGAACATTTTGATTGACCTCGGTTATGCCGGGTTGGATGCTCGTGTGCGGCCAGCCGGCCGGCGGAAGAAGTCATCCCGAGCGGTTTCGGCCGTTGCGGCCGAGCCGAAGGAACGGAAAATTCATGTCCAGACCACCCCGTAACGCGGTGCAGTTGCCGTCCGGCGGTCGTACCGTCGCGCCTCCTGGCACGGAAGCGATCGCTCTGCCGCGTGGTGAGAGCGTCGCCGATAAGAAGATCAGCCTGTTTCACTTGCTGTTGAAGGACCGTTTTGCGAGCGTCGCGGCGCTGGTGCTCGTGTTCGTGGGTTTGACGGCCGTGTTTGGTCCGACGTTGATGGGGGATCTGTCGACGCGGCAGGACCTCGGCGCGACCAACCGACCGCCGTTCAGTTTCTCCGACGGCTGGGCATTCGTTCTGGGCAGTGATTCGCTGGGTCGCAGCATGCTGGCCCGCCTGGTTGTTGCCACGCAGACGACCCTGTCGGTGGCGTTGCCGGCGGTGGCGATTTCCCTCGTGATCGGTTCGCTCTGGGGCTTATGGGCGGGGTATCACCGCGGCTGGCGTGAGACGGTGTCGATGCGTATCGCCGATGTGATCATGAGTTTCCCGTCATTGCTGCTGGCCGTGGTGATCTTGTATGTGTTCTCGCCGAGCGCGGCGAACATTGTGCTCATCCTCGCCGTCACCCGAATTCCGATCTATCTGCGCACGGCGCGGGCGGAGTCGGCGGAGTTGCAGAGCCGCACGTTTGTGGATGCGGCGCGCACGTTCGGTACCAAGCCCAACGCCATCATCCGTCGCCACGTTATCCCGGTGGTGTTGCCCACCCTGCTGACCCTGGCCACGATCGAGTTTTGTTATGTGATGCTTGCCGAGAGCTCGCTGAGCTTTCTGGGTATTGGTATTCAGCCGCCCGACGTGAGTTGGGGGTTGATGGTCGCTCAGGGTCGGCAATATTTGCAGACCGCGTGGTGGCTCTCGTTCTTCCCGGGTCTGGCGATCATGGTGACCACCGTTGCGGCGAATGTGCTCGCGGCGTGGTTGCGGATCGCGACCGACCCGGCCCAGCGCTGGCGGCTGACCTTGCCGCGTAAGCGTTTGCTTGTTCGTCTTCCCGTGGAAGAGGTGCTCTGATGAGAACAGCCACTGTTTCCGTTCCGCGTGCGTCGATGATTGACGACGATGTGGTGTTGACCGTCACCGGTCTGAACGTGGATTTGCGCACTCCGAAAGGGGTGTTGCGGGCCGTGAATGACGTCAGTTTTGAGGCATTGTCCGGCCGTACCCTGGCGCTGCTGGGCGAATCGGGCTGTGGTAAATCGATGACGGCGAAGGCCGTCGCCGGTTTGTTGGACCCGGTCGCCGATGTCACCGGTGGCACCGTCGTGCTCGGCGGCACCGACCTCGCCGCCCTGACGCCGAAGGGACGCCTCGCCTATGCCGGCCCGGAGCTGGGCATCGTCTTTCAGGATGCCCTCACCGCGCTGAACCCGGTCTACACCGTCGGTACCCAGCTGGGGGAGGCGTTTCGTATCCACGAGGGCCTGTCGGCGAAAGCCGCGAAGGTGAAGGCGATCGAGCTGATGCGTCGCGTGGGAATTCCCGAGCCGGAATCGCGGGTGGACTCCTTCCCGCACCAGTTCTCCGGCGGTATGCGCCAACGCATTCTGATCGCCATGGCCGTGGCGTTGAACCCGCGGCTGCTCATCGCTGATGAACCCACCACAGCCCTGGACGTGACGGTGCAGGCGCAAATCATGAAGCTGTTGCGTGACCTGCGCACCGAAAGTCACATGGCCGTCGTGCTGATCACCCACGACCTGGCCCTGGTCGCCGAAGAAGCCGACACCGTCGCGGTGATGTACGCCGGCAACGTCGTCGAGACCGGCCCGGTGAAAGAGGTGTTCGGTACCCCGCACCATCCCTACACCCGCGGCCTGCTCGATTCCGTCCCCGCCGATGTCGGCCGCGGCGAAGACCTCACCTCCATCGCCGGTTCACCGCCGGAACTGCACCGCATTCCCGACGGATGCGTGTACCAATCGCGGTGCCCGCTGGTGCAGGACATCTGCCGCGCCATCCGCCCAACACTCGAACCCGACGGTGCCGGGCGCGCCGTGGCCTGCCACTTCTCCGAGGAGCTCGACAATGTCTGACACCACCGCGACCGTGCCGCACCTGCCCGTCCCCCTGCTGGACGTGCGCGACCTAACCAAGAACTTCCACGTCCCCGGCCGCGGCAACAACGTGCTCTGCGCCCTGGACAAAATCAACCTGTATGTCGGCCGCGGGGAGACGCTCGGCCTGGTCGGGGAATCCGGCTGCGGAAAATCCACCCTCGCCCGCACCCTCCTGATGCTCGAACGCCCCGACGAGGGCACCATCCGCTTCGAAGGCACCGACCCGTTCGCTCTGACCGGAAAAGAACTGCTCGCCTGGCGTCGCCGCGTGCAGATGGTCTTCCAAGACCCCTTCGCCTCCCTCAACGCCCGCATGACCGCCGGGGAAATCATCTCGGAACCCTGGGCCACCCACACCAGCCTGTACCCGAGCAAGAAAGAGCGGGCAGCGCGGCTGCGCGAACTCCTGGAAATCGTCGGCCTGCGTCCCAGCGACGCCGGAAAGTCGCCGCAGGAATTCTCCGGTGGGCAACGCCAACGCATTGGTATTGCCCGCGCCCTCGCCCTCAACCCCGACGTCATCGTGCTCGACGAACCCGTCTCTGCCCTGGACCTCTCGGTGCAAGCGCAGGTGCTCAACCTGCTCAACGACCTGCAACAACGACTCGGAGTGGCCTACATCTTCATCTCGCACGACCTCTCCGTCGTGCGACACGTCGCCGACCGGGTCGCCGTGATGTATCTGGGCCGCATCATCGAAACCGGCACCACCGAGCAGGTCTTCGATCGCCCCCGACACCCGTACACCGCCGCCCTGATGTCGGCCTCACCGCACCTTGATGTCAGCGACAGCACGCCGCGAAAACGCATCGTGCTCGAAGGCGAAATGCCCTCACCGCTGGACCCGCCCTCGGGCTGCCGCTTCCGCACCCGTTGCTGGAAAGCGCAGGACATCTGCGCCACCGACGCCCCGCCCGCCGTAGCCTCCACCGACGACCCGCTCCACGTGGCCGAATGTCACTTCCCCCTCATGCCAGAAAATGCCGTGCAGCTACTCGCGCCCGCCGCGGCGCGCTCGAACGAATCTGACCCACGACTTCACACCATCACCGACTTGGGAGCACCATGCTGACGACCACCGATCCCACCACCGGCACCACTCAAGAAACCGACATACGCGTGACGACCGCGGCAGAAACAGCCGCGATTGCCGAGTCCGCCCAGCGGGCCTTCGAGTCGCTGCGCGGATCCAGCCGTGACTGGCGGGCCGGTCTGCTCGAGGCAATGGCCGACGGCCTGGAGGCTCACCGCGCCGAATTGGTCTCCGTGTCCAACGCGGAGACCGGACTGGGCGAGGGGCGCTTGAACGGCGAACTCGGTCGCTCACAGTTTCAGTTGCGTCTCTTTGCCGAGGCACTCCGGGAGGGAAGCTACCTGGAGGCCACCATCGACCACGCCGGTGACACCCCGCTTGGCCACGGCCCGGACTTGCGGCGTATGCTCTTTCCCATCGGACCGGTTGCCGTCTTCGGGTCGAGCAATTTTCCATTCGCGTTCTCGGTGGCCGGCGGCGACACCGCCTCGGCGCTGGCCGGCGGAAACACGGTGGTGCTTAAGGCGCACAGCTCGCACCTGCTCACCTCGCGGCTGTCATTCGAGGTGCTGCACGCCGCCGCCGTGGCGTTCGGCGCCCCGGAGGGCACGATCGGCATCATCTTCGGCACGGATGCCGGGCGGGTGCTCGTGGCCGACCCGCGCATCGTCGCGGTGGGTTTCACCGGATCGCTCGGTGCCGGTCAGGCCCTCCTCGAGATCATCAACGCCCGTGACGCGCCGATTCCGTTCTTCGGCGAACTGAGCAGCCTCAACCCGCTCATCGTCACGCCCGCGGCCGCCAGCGAGCGCACCGCGGCGATCGCCGAGGGATTGTTCGGGTCGTTCACCCTCGGCTCTGGCCAGTTTTGCACCAAGCCCGGAGTGGCCTTCCTGCCCACCGGACCGACTGGCGATATGATCCTCGACGATCTCAGTGCCCGAACGGCTGCTGCCGGGGGCATGGTGCTGCTCAACAGCCGCATTTCCAGTTCGTTGACGAGCATCCTCGGACGCATCACGGGCGAGGGGGGCGCCCGCGTGGTCGCTGCCGGCACTGACGGCGGGCAGGGCATCCTCGCCGCGCCGACGCTGCTCGAAATCGACGCTGACGAGTTCACGGCGGCGACCGCGGAGGAGGCGTTTGGGCCGGTCATGGTGGTGGTGCGGTTCGATACCCTGGACCAGATTTTTCGCGCCGTCGACCTGATGCCTGCCTCGCTGACCGCGACCGTGCACCACGGCAGCAACGAGCCCGACCTCGTGCGACAGATCAGTGACAGGCTCGCACCGACCGTGGGCCGCCTGGTCTTCAACGGCTTTCCGACCGGGGTGCGCGTGTCGTGGGCACAACACCACGGCGGCAATTGGCCGTCAACGAATTCGCAGCACACCTCGGTCGGTGTCAGCGCGATCCGCCGATTCCTGCGGCCGATCGCCTTTCAGGATGCCCCCGACGCGGTGCTCCCCGAGGAGCTCAGGGAGAGCTGCACGGCCATTCCTCGTCGAATCGATGGTTCCCTGGTGCTGCCCCGATAACGCACCACGAGTGGGATGCGGCAACCCGGCCTCATCCCCTTGGCGTGGCAATTCCGCGAGCGATCGTCGCGCCAGCTCCGGCATAGGCCACGATTGCGAGCAACCGCCGCGTAGTAGGCGGTTCCACCACCCGGACGAGTATCTCGCCGATGATGAGTCCGGCAATGCAGGCGACCGCGATCATGATCCAGACCCAACGCGGCAAAGCGGGGGTCGTTGAACCGGAAGCAAACTTGGCTCCGAGCGACGCGCCGCCAATGACCAGGAAGTAGGGCTGCATGGTGGCCACGAAGGATCGGTGCGGCCATTTTGTGGCGAGCGCGTAGATGCTGACGGCGGGACCGCCGATTCCGGCCGACGCACTCATGAATCTGCTCGCTACGCCGGCGACGGCACGCAGACGGTGCCCATCACGAATATGCACCCGAGACAGGTTCCGGGGCTCGCACGCATTCTGGGACAGTCGATGAAGATCTTCAGGAATGAAGTCAGGAGCGAAACGGCTCAGGTCATTGACCCCGAGCGAAACCCGTCTGGCTGCGTCCAGCGGTCCGTTCGTCCTCGGCGGGGTGGCCTCGCTCGGTGGGTCCAGTGCCCAGTTTGCTGCCCTGTCCGATGCCGAGGTGCTTACGGCGCGGGGTCCGATTGCTGACTTGCTGCGGCTGAGCAACGCGGCGGCGGCGTTGCTGGCGGGCACGATTGCCGAGCGGTCCCGGCCGCAGCTGGGCCAGTCCGGGTTGGCGGCGCGGCACGGGTTTAGCAATCCGACGCTGATGGTGCAGCAGGCCACCGGCTTGAGCCGGGTGGAGGCTGGCCGTTTGGTTGCTGTCGGGGTGCTGATGAGCGACACGGAGACGGCTGAGCGCGAGGCTGCGGCCGATGCCGCCGCCGATGCTGCAGCGGCTGCTGCGATCGAAGCGGCGGCCGACGCCCAGCGGGCGGCCGCCTGGGAAGCTGCCGAGGGGGAGGCGCGCGAGGCCGATCGGGCAGCCACGTGGGCCGAGCTACACCCCGATCTACCGCACCCCGACGCGCCACCTCCCCCCCCGTGCCTGATATCACAGTGGCCCCGGTGGTGCCGGTGGTGCCGTGGCAGGCGCCGATTATGCACGGGATCGCCGCGGGCATTTTTTCGCCCGGCGTCGGCGACGCCCTACTGCGCGGACTGGGCAGCCTCGATCAGGCCGTCACCGCCGAGAAACTCGCCGCCGCACTGCGCCTGTTGCTGGTGGAAGCGCCGGGCCTGAACACCGAGCAAGCGTTCAAACGAGCCCGCAGGGTCCGTGACGAGCTCGACGCGGCGGGCATTCTGGCGCGGGAGAAGCAAGCCCGCGACGACACCACCTGGTCGCTCTGGCGGCGCGCCGACGGCATGGTCACGCTGCACGCGCTGCTGCCGCCGGAGCAGGGCGAGATGTGGATCGCGACCTACGACGCGCTGACCAGCCCGCGCCGCGGCGGGGTGCGATTCGTCGACCCGGAGCGAGCAGCGTGGGCGCAGAGCGTGAAAGACGACCCGCGCACACTCGTCCAGATCGCCGCGGACTCCTTCACCCAACTGCTCAAGCTCGGTGCCGACGCCGACCCGAACACCCTCTTCGGCGGCCGCCGCCCGGTCGTGCGCGTCATCGTCACCGAACACGACCGCCCCGCCACAATCCCCGCACCCGCCGGGCCGGCTCCCGCCGGGCCTGCGACCCCAGCGGATGCCACGGCCCTGACGCCCGCCGCGGTCGTCCGGATCACAGGGAGTACCGCGACCGGGACTGCCGAGAGGGCCTGGAGTACCGAGAGGGCCGAGAACACCGGGAGTACCGAGAACACCGGGAGTGTCCGGGGTGCCGGGATAGCCGGGAGCCCGCCGGTGGCCACGGCCACCACCGGGTCGAGGGCGTTCGGTTACCTTGAGGGCAATCCGGCACCGGTGTCGGCGGAAACGATTGATCGACACCTGTGTGACTCCGGCTACCTGGGCATTCTGTTCGGCCGCACCGGGCAGCCCCTCAATGTCGGACGCGACTAACGACTCTTCACCGCGGAGCAACGCCAAGCCCTCGCCGTGCGCGACGGCGGATGCCGCTGGCCGGGCTGTGAGCAACCACCGTCCTGGAGCGAAGCCCACCATATCGAAAACTGGCTCGCCGCCAACGGCCTCACCAACATCGACCAAGCCATTCTGCTTTGCACCCCGCATCACCTGCTGCTCCACAACCGCGGCTGGAAAACACTCCTCCAACACGACCAATACTGGCTGCAATCCCCGGTCGACATCGATCCCGAACAGACACCAATCGCCCTGCCCAGCAAAGACCCACTTCTGGCCCAGGTCCTGACGCCCGTCCCGCAGCCCCCACTCATCGAGAGCTCGTTCCCGCCCGCGACTGGCCTCAAGGACACCGCAGGGTCACGCCAAATTGGTCGCGACAGGCTCGACCAACGGCAGGGAAACAACCATGCCGGCGAGCCAGGCCAACGAGACGGGGGCAACCCGGCTCCGGGGCGCTCGCGCGACGATTATCGAAACTAAGTCGTCGCTGGAAGCTAGCCGTCAGCATTCCTTCTTTACGTGCGCATGTTCGCCTTGCGGATGCGCCGGCCGTCGGCGACGGTCTGCATCTCCTTCAGGGCAGCCTTTTGACTCTTCCTGGTGCCGCGCGGCGGCAGCTGGATGGTGTCTTCGGCGGCGATGCCCGCCTGCAGCTGACGGCCACGTTCGAGTTCCGCGTCGAACTCCGCGCCGAAGAGCAGTGCGAGGTTGGTCAGCCATAGCCAGAGGAGAAAGATCACGATCCCGGCCAACGAACCGTAAGTCTTGGCGTAATTCGAAAAGGTCGTGACATAAAAACCGAACCCGAGGGAAGCGACGACGATCGCAACGAGAGCCACGAGCGCTCCCAGGCTCAGCCAGCGAAATTTCGGCTGGCGCACGTTCGGGGTGAAGTAGTACAGGACCGCGATCAACAGCACGACCGCGGCCGCGAGCAGCGGCCACTTGGCTATGGACCAGACGACCTGCACGGTCTGGCCGAGTCCGAGGGCGGCGCCGACGGCATCCAGTACGGGGCCGGAAAGCGCCAGAATCAGCACGACGACGAGCAGCAGGGCGATGCCGATGACGGTCACGAGCAGTTGCGTCGGCTTGAGTTTGAGAAAGGTTCGGCCTTCGTCGATCTCGTAGATGCGATTCATGGCCCGGCTGAAGGCACCGACATAACCGGATGCCGACCAGATCGCCACCGCGATACCCGCGACCAGGGCGAATCCCGCCGTCGGCGACGTGCTGAACTGTTCGATCGGCCCGCGAATGACATCGAGGGCATCGCCAGGGGCGACCGAGGCAAGGATGGTCAGCAACGTGTCGGCGGACTGCTTGCCCTGCCCGAACACCCCGAGCAGTGACACCAGAGCGATGAGCGCCGGAAAGAGCGACAACACGGCGTAATAGGTGAGCGAGGCCGCAATGTCGGTGCACTGGTCGGTGCCGAATTCTCCCAGAGTGCGTTTGAAGACGTACTTCCACGAGGTTTTGGTCACCTCGGCGGGGGTATCGGGTTTGCGGGCGGCATCCGGTGCCGGAGCATCGGCAAGTTTCTGGCTGTGGCCCTTGTTGATCATGGGAGTCTCCTGGTCGGCTCGAATGAAGCCGGGGGTCGCGTATCGGTAGGGCAATCGCGATCCCCGGCGCTGAAAATATACTGCGTTCTGACGCCCGGTGTGCGCACCCGCGCGGCGGCATCGGCACAGGTATAGCCGATCGCGGAAAGCCGTGCTAATTTTCCCCAGATGAAGCAGAGAGAGATGTTCCTGAAAGCGGATGCTGCGTTGCGCTCCGTCATTGACCAGATCAGTCCGGAGCAGCTCGACCGGCCGGCCCCCGCCGACTGGTCGCAGAAAGAGAACCCGGCGCTGCGCGATATCCTCGCCGCCCACGCCGAGGACGAAGCCTGGTTGCCCGCGGTGTTGGAGGGACGCACCATCGATGAGGTGGGCGACACCTACAAGGGTGATCTGCTCGGTGATGATCCGATCGGCAACTATGACCGCATCAACGAGGCGACGACGAAAGTGGTCACGGGCGAACTCGACCCGGATAAGGTCGTGCACCTCAGCTATGGGGATTATTCGCTGGGCGAAGCCCTGCAGCACACCGCCCTGTACCGGGCCTTCCAGGCGTGGAGTATCGCCAAGCACATTGGTCTCGACTACTCCTTACCCGACGTGCTCGTGGAAAACCTCTGGGAGCAGATCGCGCCAGACATCGAGATGTGGCGCGGTTTCGGCGTGTTTCCGCCCGAGGTGCCGGTGCCGGAGAACGCGAATCGTGAGGTTCAATTGCTCGGCAAAGCCGGATACTGGCGGGAATAGACCTGGCGGGCACCGCCGGACACTATTCGGGGGCGACGCCGTTGTAAAAGTGTTCGAACACCATGCTCGTGCGGGTGGACGCCACCGCGGGGTTGGCCGAGAGGTTCTCGAGCACGAAATCGCGCACATCGTCGGTGTCGCGTGCCGATAGATGAATGATGAAGTCCTCGGATCCGCCGAGGAAGAACACCTGCACCACCCGGGGCATGCCCCGGATCGAATCCCGAAAAGCCGGAATATGCGTGCGAGCGCCGGCTCGAATGCTCACGCTGATCAGTGCCTGGAGTCCGAGCCCGATCGATTTCGGGTCGACCATGGCTGTGAAGCCCGTGACGATTCCGCGGCTGGTCAGGGAACGCACTCGCGCGACACAGGTCGACTCGGCAATTCCGGCCGCACTGGCGAGCCGGCTGTTGGTGGTGCGGGAATCCGCCTGCAGCGCTGCGACCAGAATTCGGTCGACCTCATCGAGCGTGTGGGACTCCCGAATCCTCTTCATTTCTGCCATCACGCATTTCCAATCGGCCGCATTTTTCGTGGCATATAGGCAAAGTCTGGCAGGTTCTACGGATTTTACCTAGCGGAAACGAATCAATACCAGTCTTAGCTCTAGCTAAGCCGAGTCGTTCGGCAGCAGCAATCGAGACGGAGCACCCATGTTGGTCGGCATTCCCACTGAGATCAAGAACAACGAGAACCGCGTCGCGATCACCCCGGCAGGGGTTAACGAGCTCGCTCGCCGCGGACACGAAGTCATAATTGAAAAGGGTGCCGGACTTGGCTCGAGCATCACGGATGATGCTTTTCGCCTCGCCGGGGCATCCATCGTCGACACGGCCGTAGAAGTTTGGGCCGCGGCCGAACTGCTGCTCAAGGTCAAGGAGCCCATCGCCAGCGAATATCCCCTGATGCGCAAGGGGCAGGTGCTGTTCACCTATCTGCACCTCGCGGCATCCGCTGAGTGCACTGAGGCCCTGCTCGCGTCCGGCACGACCGCCATTGCCTACGAAACCGTGCAGTTGGCCGACCGTAGCCTCCCGCTGCTCTCGCCCATGAGCGAGGTTGCCGGCCGTTTGTCGGCGCAGGTAGGTGCATACCACCTGTTGAGTGCGAACGGCGGCAGCGGCATTCTGCTCGGCGGTGTTCCCGGAACCCCCAAGGCCAAGGTCGTCGTGATCGGCGGCGGTGTTGCCGGCGAGCACGCCGCGGCCAACGCGCTCGGTATGGGCGCCGACGTGACCATCATCGATCTCTCGCTGGCGCGCTTGCGCCAGCTGGAAACCCGCTTCAACGGCGAAATTCAGACCCGGGCGTCAACCCAGTATGAGATCGCCGAGCAGGTGCGAGAGGCCGACCTGGTGATCGGCTCCGTGCTCATTCCGGGTGCGCAGGCACCCAAGCTCGTCACCGACGCCATGGTTGCATCGATGAAGCCCGGCTCCGTGCTCGTGGACATCGCGATCGACCAGGGCGGCTGCTTCGAGGGCTCATACGCCACCACGCACGACAACCCCACCTTCAAGGTGCACGACAGCGTCTACTACTGCGTCGCCAACATGCCGGGTGCCGTGCCGGCCACGTCGACCCGCGCGCTCACCAACGCGACGCTGCCCTACGTCATCGCGCTCGCCCAGAAGGGCTGGAAGAAGGCCGTCGCCGAAGACGCCGCCCTCGCCCAGGGTCTCAATACCCACGACGGGCGCATTACCAACCCACACGTTGCGTCGGCGTTCCATGCCGAGCTGCTGAGCGTCGCTGACGCGATCGGCTGAGGCGTGTGCGGGTAGCTGGCGACCCGCGTGCGTCAGGACGTCGCGTCGATGACCCGGTGCAGAGCGTCCCGCAGGGCGGACAGGTCATCCAGCGGGAGGTCGAGCGCCTCCACGACCCGAGGCGGAATGGTTTCGGCCACCGCGCGTAGTACTTCGCCGCTCTCGGTCAGGGTGATGTCGAGCGTGCGCTCGTCGGCGACGCGGCGTTGGCGGCGCACGTAGCCGGTTGTTTCCAGCCGCTTGAGCAGCGGGGACAGGGTGGCCGGATCGAGACAGAGGGTCTGGCCGAGACCTTTGAGCGTTCGGGGGCTCTCGTCCCAGAGAGCGAGCATGACCAGGTATTGCGGGTGTGTGAGGCCGAGCGGCTCGAGAATGGGCCGGTACAAGGCGATGACGTTGCGCGAGGCGATCGCCAAGGCGAAGCAGACCTGATTGTCGAGAGCGAGGGGGTTCGCGAGCGTTGGTGAGGTCATGGGTGCCCGTTCCAGCTGGTTGTTGTTCCTGATTTTAGTTAGTACACTAACAGTTATGACTCCCGACAAGAACGGCCACCCTCGCGGCAAGGGGCTCGGTGGGCTGGCGGCCTGGCTGAACGGTCGGTTGTTTCCCATTCTCGGACCGCCTCCGGTTGGGCCGAGCGGGTCAGATCTGCTGCCGGCGGCCCCGGCGCCCGTGCGTCCGTGCCCGGTCTGCGCCCAGCCGATGGACCAGCACGACATTGACCGCACCGGTGAGCGCACCCAGCTGCATTGCCCGGTTGCCACGCACTAGTCCGCCTGCCCAACGGATGCCTGCTGGGCTTTCCCCGCGCTACCCGTTGCTCTCGTGGCTCGGCGAACGCACCCGTTCCCCGAGCGTGCCGGGCCGAACACTAAGCTGGACGGCAATAACGGGAGAGTGATGTCCACGACGGGGAAGCGCGCTGGCTTGAACAGCGCTGGCGTGGACAGCGCTGGCTTGGACCGCGCGATCGCCGAGCTGGCGCAGGGAAGCGACCGGTGGGCGGCGACCACCCTTCCGGCACGCGCCGACCTGCTGGCCAGAACCGCGGCATCCGTCGGAGCCGAAGCCGAACGCTGGGTGGCAGCAGCGGCCCGCGCCAAGGGCCTGGAACCGGCGTCGCCGCTGATCGGCGAGGAATGGCTGAGCGGGCCCTACGGCGTTCTCACCTCGTTGAGCGCCCTGGAACGCACCGTCCGGGCAGTCGCCGACGGGCGAAGCCCACTCTTTCGTCGGCGAACGGGCAAGGCGCCGGGCGGTCGCCTCACGGTGCCGGTGCTTCCCCACAGCGCCTATGACGGATTGTTGCTGCACGGCTTTCGCGCCGATGCCTGGCTGCGGCCGGGCGTCACCGCTCTACAAGCCCAAGCGCGGGCCGGATTGGGCCAGCTCACGCCTACAATCGCCGGCGGCGTCGGCCTCGTGCTCGGCGCCGGAAATATCTCATCGATCGCGCCCCTCGACGTGCTCTACGAGCTCCTGGCGTACAACCGCATGTCGATTCTGAAGCTCAACCCAACCTTCGACGGCTTGCTGCCGGTCTATCGGGCCGCTCTCGCCCCGCTCATCGACGCGGGCCTGCTGCGCATTGTCACCGGTGGCGCCGACGTGGGCGGCTATCTTGCCTACCACCCGGGTATCAGCCACGTGCACATCACCGGAAGCGCTGCCACCCACGATGCCATCGTGTTCGGAGGTACCCCAACGCACACTCGCCGTCTCACCACCCCGATCAGCAGCGAGCTCGGCGGAGTGTCACCGATCATCGTGCTGCCCGGCCGGTGGAGCGCCCGCGATCTGCGCTATCAGGCCGAACATGTGGCCACCATGCGCCTGCACAACGCTGGCTATAACTGCATCGCCGGCCAGATTCTCGTGCTCAGCGCCGACTGGCCGCAGAACGGCGCGTTTCTCGCCGCTGTCGCAACGGCGCTCGCGGCGGCGCCGACCCGACCGGCCTGGTACCCGGGAAGCGAGGAGCGGATGCGCGCAGCTCGCGCCGCCTATCCGACCGCTCGGTCGTTGGCCGGCGGACGTTTGCTCGTGGCTGCCGAGGCATCCGAGTCGGTGAAAGATATGCTCACAACGGAATACTTCGCTCCCGTGCTCGGCGTCGTGGAGCTGCCTGGCAGCGGCCAGGCCTTTCTCGACGCTGCCGTTGACACCGTCAACCGTGATTTTCTCGGCACCCTCGGTGCGAATATTATCGGGCTTCCGAATACCATCCGGCGGCTCGGCGTGGGGTTCGAACAGGCTGTGGCGCGGCTGCGCTACGGAACAATTGCGATCAACGCCTGGACCGGCGTGGGATTTTTGGCGGCGGCGGCACCGTGGGGAGCTTTCCCTGGGCATACCCTCGACAACATCCAGAGCGGCATCGGCACCGTGCACAATGCGCTGCTGCAGGCTGACGTGGAGCGCACGGTACTGCGCGGGCCGTTCCGGCCATTTCCGCGCTCGATCGCCCATGGCGAGAGGGCGCTGCTACCGAAACCACCGTGGTTTGTATCGTCCCGAAGCGGCACGCTGACCGCCCGGCTGCTCACCGAATTCGCGGCCCGTCCGTCGGTGCGCAAACTGCCGCGCATCCTCGCCGCTGCCTTTCGCGCCTGAGCGGGTGCAATAGTCTGGCAGCACACCCACGGATACGAGGTTCATGATGACTGGCTGGCGACTGCGCGATTTTCACGCTGATGATCTGGACGGCATCCTGCGCCTGTGGGAAGAGATCAAAGCCTCCGAGACCGAGCCGGTCTACGGCCTGTCCGAGGTGCTGGCGTCCTGCCAGAAAGATCACGCCGTCGTAGCGGTGCACGGTGACGAGGTCGTCGGTGCCGCCGTCGGACGGGCCGCCCACGCCCAGGGCTGGATCGTATTTCTCGCCACCTCGTCGAAATGGCAGAGCCAGGGCATCGGCACGGCCATGCTCGCCGCGCTCGAAGCACGCATGGCCCCGCACGGCATGACCAAGCTGTCGGCGCTCATGCCCGAATCCGAGACACGGGTGGATGCGTTCATCAACCGTGGTTTTGATGTGAAGAAGAACCTGCGCTACTTCGAACGCCACATCCCGGTTCAGCGAGAGGAGCTCAAACTGCTCGGCGAACTCGGCGGACGGGTTCTAGCGCGCGACCTGTGGCAGAAGGTCGGCGGAATGGCGCGCGAGAAGGAAATGCTCGAGCGACGGCTCGTCATGCCGCTGGCCGAACCCGAATTGGCTGAGCAATACGGTGTGTCGCCGCCCAAGGCGGTTGTGCTGTTCGGTCCTCCCGGCACCGGGAAAACAACTTTCGCCAAGGCGATCGCTTCCCGCCTGGAATGGTCTTTCATCGAGGTCTTCCCGTCGCGGCTGGCGGCCGACCCGCAGGGTCTCGCCGGGGCGCTGCGCGAAACCTTCCTGAAGATCTCCGAGCTTGAGCACGCTGTCGTGTTCATCGACGAGGTCGAAGAGATCGCCGCCCAACGTCAGGGCGAACCGCCGTCGGCGATGCAGGGCGTGACCAACGAACTGCTCAAGATCATCCCGGCCTTTCGAGAGCAGCCCGGACGCCTGCTGGTGTGTGCCACCAACTTCATTCGCGCGCTCGATTCTGCCTTTCTCCGGCACGGTCGTTTCGACTATGTCGTGCCGATCGGACTTCCGGATGTCGCCGCTCGCCAGGCGATCTGGGAGCGCTATATCCCGGACGCGGTGTCCGGCGAGGTCGACCTTGCCGTTCTTGTCGACAAGAGTGACGGGTTCTCGCCCGCCGACGTCGAGTACGCCGCCCATCGGGCCTCCCAGCACGCGCTCGAGAAGGCGCTCTACAAAGCCGGCGACGGGCCGGTCATCAACGGACCCAGCACCGACGACTATGTGGCGGCGATCTCCGAGACCCGCCGAACAGTGTCAGACGAGGTCGCGGCCGAGTTTCTCGAAGACATCGAACGCCTCGCCCGGCTCTAAGCGCACGCCGCGGCATCGCGGACGGACTCGGCCTATGTCATCATCGGGGCATGAACCGAACCGTATCGGCGAGTCTGCACCTCGAAGCCATCGCCCCCGCGCAGTGTGTCCTGTCCGTGGCCGTTGCCGAAGGCAACGACGTCGGTTCGAGCGAGCGGCTCACGGTCACCCAAGCCGGGCGCCCGCTCCCGGTGACCGAGCTGCGCGACCAGCACGGCACCCGGTTGCACCTCGTCGATGTGGGGATTGGACGCGTCGACGTGGAGTACCACGCGAGCGTTGCCGGGCAGAGTGCCCGGTCCGACGTGCGCGACATCGACCGCATCCGCTACCTGCGCCCCAGTCGGTACAGCGAATCCGATGCCATCCTTCCCACCGCGCGTGGCGAGTTCTTCGGTCTGGAGGGGGTCGACCTCTTGGCCGGGGTTTCCAGCTGGGTCGGCCAGAAGCTGCAGTACGTGCCAGGGTCGAGCCTGCCGACCGATGGCGCCCTGCGCACAGTGCTGGCCCGGCAGGGCGTCTGCCGGGATTACGCCCACCTCGTGGTGGCGCTGCTTCGGGCGCTCGACGTTCCGGCGCGTCTGGTCTCCGTCTACGCGCCCGGACTCGATCCGATGGACTTCCACGCGGTGGCCGAGGCGCTCATCGACAACGTGTGGCGGGTGGTGGACGCCACGATTCTCGCCCCTCGCCAGTCCCTTGTTCGTCTGGCTACGGGGAGGGACGCCGCAGATACAGCGTTCCTGACGACCATCGGCGGCATGGTTCACCTGCACGAGATGACGGTGACGGCGGCGGTCGACGTGCTGCCACGCGACAACGTGCGTGAGCTCGTCGAACTGCGCTGAGCGCCGGCATACCCTAGGCCGGGCAGAACCAGACCAAGTGGTTGTCGAAGCTGGGGGGCATTACTAGCATTGGATCGACCGTCATCGCCCCTCCGACGCTGCAAGGAACCCCCGTGATCATTGAGGCCCAAGGTCTGACCAAGACCTACCAATCCAAGAGCGGGCCGGTGCACGCGCTCGCCGGGCTCGACCTGCAGGTTCCGCGTGGCACGGTCAAAGCTCTCCTGGGCCCGAACGGCGCCGGCAAGACCACGGTGGTGAAGATGCTCACGACCCTGATTCGACCCGATGCCGGCACCGCCATCATCGACGGGATCGACGTCGTGCGCCACCCCAAGTCGGTGCGACGCATCATCGGGGTATCCGGCCAGTATGCCGCCGTCGATGAAAACCTCACCGGCTTCGAGAACCTCGAGATGGTCGGGCGTCTGTACCACCTGGGCGGTGCGGCAGCACGCACACGAGCGCAGGAGCTGATCGACCTGTTCGAGCTCACCGCCGCCGGCAACAGGCCGGTGAAAGGGTTTTCCGGCGGCATGCGGCGGCGCATCGACCTCGCCGGCGCTCTCGTGATCAACCCCAAGGTGCTCTTTCTCGACGAGCCGACGACAGGACTGGATCCGCGCAGCCGGATCGCCCTGTGGGATGTCATCAAACGTCTGGTCGCCGACGGAACGACAGTGTTGCTGACAACGCAATACCTCGAAGAAGCCGATCAACTCGCCGATGACATCGTCGTGATCGACGACGGCCGGGTCATCGCCGGAGGGACTTCCGATCAGCTCAAGGCGCAGATCGGCGGACACCGCGTGGTCGTGGCTCTCGTCGATTCCGCCGATGCAGCGGCTGCCCGTGACATTCTCGCCCGGCACGGCTCCGGCGCTCCCTCGATCTCGACCGACGGTCGCGGAGTCGAGGTTGCCGTCACCGACGGCCCCACCGCGCTGCAAAACATGCTCGCTGATTTGCGCGCCGCGCAGATCAGCTTGCACGACGCCGGAATGCGCCGGCCCACCCTGGACGATGTGTTCCTTAAACTGACCGGACACAAAGCCGATCTGACCGCGACAGAGGACGACTCCGATACGGGCGGGCCCAAGCTATCGAAACGGGCGCAGGCCAAGCGCGCTCAGGCACGCGCCGCGAGCGCCGACTCGACAGATCTGGAGAAGGTTCAATGAGCCCCCGGCATGCCATGGGCCCGACCGAGGCCACCAGTGCCGACACGAGTGCCGATGCACGTGCCGATACGCGCGAGACAGCGAGCACCGATACGATTCCGGCCCGGGGAGAATCTCATGTCGGCACCCTGCCTCCGCTGCCCTCCTGGAACCCATTGTCCCTGTGGTACTCCGACGGCTGGACCGTCACCAAACGCAATCTGATCAAGATCAAGCGCTCGCCCGACATGCTCGTCTTCGCGGTGATTCAACCGATCATGTTCGTGCTGCTGTTCAGCCAGGTGTACGGCGGTGCGATTGCCGTCGAGGGCAGCGACTACACACAGTTCCTCATGGCCGGCATTTTCGCGCAGACCGTCGTGTTCGGGGCGACGTTCTCGGGCGCCGCCATGGCGCTCGACCTGAAGGAAGGCATCATCGACCGGTTTCGGAGCCTGCCGATGAACGCATCCGCCGTATTGATCGGGCGAACTAACGGCGACCTCGTGCTGAACACCATTTCCATGGTGATCATGATGGCCACCGGCCTCGCCGTGGGTTGGCGCGTCAACACGTCACCGGTCGAGTTCCTGGCCGGAGTCGGCCTACTCCTTCTGTTCGGCTATGCGTTCAGCTGGGTGATGGCGTTGCTGGGTATGAGCGTGAAGAGCCCCGAAGTCATCAACAATGCGTCGTTTCTGATCTTGTTTCCGCTGACCTTCGTTTCAAACGCGTTTGTGCCGAGCGAAACGTTGCCGGTCGCGCTGCGCACCTTTGCCGAGTGGAACCCGGTCTCCTCACTCGTGCAGGCCGTGCGGCAACTGTTCGGCAACCTCGGCACCGCGCCGGTGCCGGATATCTGGACCATGCAGAACCCGATTCTGACCGTTCTGATCGGTATCACCGTGATGCTGCTCGTGTTCGTGCCGCTGTGCATCCGCAAGTTTGCGTCGATCAGCTCCCGCTGATCGTGCCCCGTTCCATCGACAAAGGAGTCAGCTCATGGCCCAGCACCAGACCGAACACTTCATCGGAATCGTCGCCGGCTTCAGTGGTTTCGCGGTTCCCGACCTCGACGCCGCTCGCACCTTCTATGCCGAAACTCTCGGCCTCGAGGTGAGCCTGGGCGAGATGGGTATGCTCCGCCTTGCCCTGCCTGGGGGAGCGACCGTCATCATCTATCCGAAGCCGGACTTCGAGCCGGCCACCTACACGATCCTCAATTTCGCGGTCAATGATCTCGACGCCACCGTGGACGAGCTCACCGAACGCGGTGTGGAGTTTCTGCGCTACGACGGGTTCGAGCAAAACGACAAGGGCATCGCCGCCGGTGGGGGACAGGGGCCCGACATCGCCTGGTTCACCGACCCGTTCGGTAATATTCTGTCGGTGCTGAAAAACCCGTAGCGCGCGGATGCGGGCGGGATCTGCTGCGGCCGGGGGCCGTTACCGGCCGCGGCTCTTGCCCTTATTGGGGTTCTTAGTGGGCCGGGTGCGGCCGGGGGAAGTTTCGGTGTTCTTGCGCACGGCGGGCTTGGCTTTGGCCGCGGCAACCCGGATCGCCTTGGCGGCGGCCTTCGCTTTGTCGGTCTTCTTCGGCTTGCGCGGCGGTTTGGGAGGGCGTCCGTCGCTCGGGGCCGGTGCTTCGGCGGCTTCCGCGGACGCCGCGGCGTCAGCCGCCGCCGCACCGGTATCCGTTCGGGAGCTCGATTTCGAGCGCCCGCGCACGATTCCGATGAATTCCTCGATATCGTCGGTGGTCTCCCTGGTGATCCAGGCGAGGGCGATCCGAGTGTCGGCGACGTCGGTGACCGGGCGGAAGATGACGTCTTTTCGGCCGTACAGCCGGGCGATGGAGTGCGGCACGATGATGACACCGACACCGGCGGCGACTTGTTCCATGGTCTCGTCGACGTCACGCATCGGCGGCAGGGGCCGGCGGGTGCCATCCTGCACCTCTTCGGCGATGTCGCGCCATTCCGGTACGTCGTCGGGGTCCTGCAACAGGTGTTCGCCGGCCAGGTCAGCCAGCAGTACAGTCTCTGCCTGCGCGATCTCATGATCCTTTGACGCGACCACGACCGGAATCTCGTTGTACAGGTTGATGACGCTCAGGTCGGTTTCATCGATCGGCAGGCGCACGAGACTGACCTCGGCCCGACCGTCGTGCAGCACCGCAACCTGCTCGGCGGTCTCGGTGCGAAAAACAGTGAGGGGGACGTCGGGGCGGCGGTCGCCCCAGATGCGAGTCCACTTGGTGGGGGTCACACCGGCGACGAAGGCGATCGAAAAGCTCACCGGCATCCTTTCTCGGGTAGTTGAGGGCGCCCAAGAGCGCAATTTGCCCAAACACGGGCCCTCTCAGGCTATACGCTTGAACTATGAGTTCCGAGAAGAAGCCCCAGACCATGAAGCCCGCCACGGCGGCCCAGAAACTCGGGATTCTGCTCGACGCGGCACCGGCCGAGTTTCAGACCGAATTTGTCAGCCGCACCGAGCTCACCGAGCTTATGGCCAACCCTCCCGAGTGGCTCACCCTGCTGCGCGCCAATGGCCCGCACCCGCGCCAGGTCGTCGCCGCCAAGCTTGGCGTCTCGATCTCGGGCCTGGCCCGCAGCGAGATCACCGATCCGCTGACCACCGCCGAGATCGCCGCCCTGCTGCAGCAGCCGCCGGCGTGGCTCGTGCTCGAACGTTCCACCCAGGCCGGCGTGCGTGCCGACCAGATCGCGGTGAAAGACCGCGACGCCCACCGCGCCGCCAAGAAGGCGCATGTCGAGCGACAGGCCGCACAGGAACAGGCCAAGCGCGACCGCTAGCCGGTTCACTCTCAGTCCGGACCCGGCAACGATCACGATCGTTGCCGGGTTGCCGGGTTGCCGGGTTGCTGGCATCGGCTTGCCTGAACGCGTCTAGGCAGTCGCCTCGGCGGCAGGGGTTACATACTGTGTACGCAGGAAGGCGACCACGTCACCCAGTTCGGCCTGCGAGATCGAGTGCGGTAGCCCCTCGTAGATGCGCTCGGTCAGCGTGCTGTGCCCGGGCAGCCAGGCCTGGGTGCGTTCGATCGCACTGGTTGGAATAACGCTGTCGGCGGTGCCGCGGCCCCAGAACACGGGCAGCGGCTGCTCGGCCAGTACGGTGTCGCCGGGCTGCGGGTCGTTCGCGACGAAACCGGACAGGTTGACGGCAAAGCTGAACCGCTCGGGTGCGGCCCGCAGTAGTTGGATCGCCATGGCTCCGCCCTGCGAGAAACCCAGCAGGCCGACCTGCTTCGGCTGCTGCGGCAGGGCATCGAGCCAGGCCAGAACGGCTGCGACGGCGGCATCGACCGGGGCCGAGTCGGGGCTGCCCGGCTCGTTGATCGGAAACCAGGACCAGCCGTCACCGACGGGGAGCGGCGCCCGCAGGGCAGCGATCACGGGTTCCAACGGCAGGTGCGGTGTGAGGGAGAACAGATCTCCTTCGTGGGAGCCGTATCCGTGCATGATGATCAACACGGGCCGTTCGGCGATGTCAGCTGCCGACCAGAGTACGGCAGCGTCGTCGATGGTGGTGCTGGTGCTCATGGGGTCCTCCCGGTTGATCGTGACGCGTGCGACGCGCACTCCCATACTTTCACTGCTTCGGCAGCATCTCACACCCGGCCACGGTGGCTGCTTCAACCCATCCGTCTTGCGCCGACCGGAGGGCCCCGGAATCTTGTCAGAAGTGGCGGCGGTGACGGGGAACCTCTCGGGCCGGTGCGCGCCCGGCTCCGGTGTACGACAGAATGGCACTATGAGCGTGCGAACCCCTGACCCAGACCCGGACTGGACGCCGAAGCCCCCCGCGGGCGCCCCGAATGCGAATCCGGGCTGGCTCAATGATGTCGAGCTGGCCGAGGTTCGCGGCCGGCTGCCGATTCTCTACATCGAGGCGGTGCCGGTGCGGGTCGACGGTCTCGGTCAGGTGGTCGAGGTCGGTGTGCTGCTGCGGGCCCGTCCAACCGGTGAAATGACGCGCACGTTGGTCTCCGGACGTGTGCTCTACGGCGAAACCTTGCGGGACGCGCTTTTTCGCCACCTCGAAAAAGACCTCGGCCCGATGGCTTTCCCGCAGCTGCCGCCCAGTCCCGTTCCGTTCACCGTCGCCGAATACTTTCCGATGCCGGGCATCACCGCCTATACGGATGACCGCCAGCACGCCGTCTCGCTCGCCTACGTCGTGCCGGTGACCGGCACGTGCGACCCGCGGCAGGACGCTCTTGAGATCACCTGGATGACCCCGGCCGAGGCCGCATCTGCGGCCGTTTCGGCCGAGATGGAAGGCGGCCGCGGCACCCTGCTGCGGGCAGCACTCGCCTCGGTGGGACAGCTGTACTGACGCGGGGTCTGCCGCGGGCCGGCTAGGCCGGTCGGGGCAGCGCTGCGCCGAGGCCGAGCGTGTCGAGGAACAGGCGCACGTAGCGGTCAGCATCGACGTCGAGCGCCACCTCCGCGACCTCCCAATCTCCGACGAGGCCATGCACGATGTCTTCGCCGGGATGAGTGCGCCTGTCGACGAGCGTCTGGCCTCGTCCGTAGCCGGACAATTGCACACGCAGCGGAAGCATCGCGGTCTGCAACGCCGCCGGGTCGACGAGCGCGCAGAGGGCGCCGGCATCGCCGATCAACCCCGTGTAGTCGGCGTTGCGTCCGGACCCGAGCGCGATGCGGTTACCGAGCAGCTGGCCGACGACATGACCGAGCGCCGAGTCGCCGTGGGCAAGGGCTGACGCGGCCTGTTCCGGTACCGCAACCTGGTTGAACACGTCGAGCCCGTACATGAACGTGGGCACACCGGAGTCGAGCACGATGGCTGCGGCTTCGGGGTCGTGCCAGACGTTGAATTCGGCGACGGCGGTGGCGTTGCCGACCGTGGTTGATCCGCCCATGAAGACGATGCGTTCGATGTTGTTGGCAACGTCGGGGTATTGACGCAGGAGCAGCGCAAGGTTGGTTTGCGGGGCGAGTCCGACGATGGTGACCGGGTGCGGGCTGGCCTGGATGAGGGTGTACATGAGCTCGATCGAACTGATCGATTCTGCCTGCCTCTCGGTCGGCGGCAGCTGCAGGGTGCCGAGACCGCTTTCGCCGTGCACGTGCGCGGCCGAGCGGGCCGGTTCGATCAAGGGGCGTCGTGCTCCGGCGGCGACCGGTATGGTCGGGGCGTCGGCGACGTCGAGGATGCGCAGGGTGTTGTCGACGACACGCTCGAGCGACGCATTGCCGGCCACACAGCTGATGCCGAGCACGGTGATTCCGGGGTGCGCGAGCGCGAACAGAATGGCCAGAGCGTCGTCGACGCCGGTGTCGACGTCGAGGATGACGGGAATTGGTACGGCGGCCGCGGAAGTACTCATCCGCTCACTCTATTGCGTCCGGTCTGCACGCAACCCCGGCGGGGTGGAGTGAGTGGATCGTTGACGATGCTTCTCTGCCATCCGAAGCCGGCTAGCGAACCAGCCGAACCTCGTGCAACTGCTCGCCGAGTACCTCTTCGGTGTGCTCATGGCCGTCGGCCAGGTAGCCGTTGCGCGCGTAGAAGGCATGCGCGCGGGGGTTGTCTGCGGCGACCCAGAGCGATGACGGTCCCGGATCAACAACTGAATCGAACAGCTTCTGGCCGATCCCCGACCCGTGCTGCGCATCGAGCAGGTACATGAAGTACAACTCATGGGTGCTGGGGTGGTCGTCGTCACGGCTCGGGCCGCTGCCGGCGAAGCCGACGATCTCGTCGTCGACGAGCGCGACGCATTGACGGTATCCAGGCCCCTGGGTGGTGAACCGGCGCCACATGGCCGCGAGGCGCTGGGGTCGCAGCTGCGACAGGGCAGCCTGGCTGAGCAGGTGATCATAGGTTTCGTGCCAGCAGGCGGCATGCACGCGGCCCAGGCTTTCGGCATCAGTTTCGGTAGCGGGGCGAACGACAACGGTGGTGTTCATGCTTCGACACTAACCGTGTTTGCGGGTGCTTCCTGACGCGGCCGAGCTCGCGGGTACAAAGACGGGCCGGCCTCAGAAGAGACCGGCCCGAATTCTTCAAGCGGATGCGGCGAGCTGCTTAGCTCTGCGAGCGGCGCGGGGCTGAACGGCCGGCCCCACCCGAGCTCGGTCCGCGAACGAGTCCGCCGACCTGGAGGCTGCCGACGCGTGCTCCGCCGGAACGGCCAGCGGCCGAACCTGAGCGAGGTGCGCTGGCGGAGCCGGCCGGACGGCCGGAACGCTCGCGGCGGGCGCCGCCGGCCGAAGCCGTGTCGTTGGTGCGGCCACGGCCGCCGTCGTTGCGCTCGGTGCGGGCTCCGTCGCGACGGGCTCCGTCACGGCTGTTTCCGGTGTCGCGGCCACCATCGCGGCCGCCACGGCTGCTGTCGCCGCCCTGTGAACGGCCGCCCTGCGAGCGACCTTCCTGGGAACGGCCGCCCTGTGAACGACCACCCTGCGAGCGCCCGCCCTGCGACTGGCGCTGCTGCTGCGGTGCCTCAACGCGAGGAGCCGGCTTGACGTAGGCGGCGACGTCGCCGACGAGGGCGGCGACGGCGGGGGAGGCGGAATCCACGCGCTGCGGGGTCACCTTGATGGCGGCCTTGCGCAGCAGCGAGTCGGTGTCGCGCTTCTGCTCGGGGAGCACGACGGTGACGACGTCACCGGCGCTGCCGGCGCGGGCGGTTCGACCCGAGCGGTGCAGGTACGCCTTGTGCTCGGCGGGCGGGTCGACGTGGATGACCAGCTCGATGTCGTCCACGTGCACGCCGCGAGCGGCGACATCCGTGGCGACGAGAACCTTGACGGTTCCGGCGCTGAACGCCGCGAGGTTGCGGTCACGGGCCACCTGCGAGAGGTTTCCGTGCAGGTCGACGGAGGGGATGCCCGAGTCGGTGAGGGACTTGGCGAGCTTCTTGGCCTGGTGCTTGGTGCGCATGAAGAGGATCCGACGGCCAGACCCGCTTGCGAGCTTCTGTACGAGTTCCTTCTTGGCGTCAACGCCGGACACCTCGAACACGTGGTGGGTCATGGCCGAGACGTGGCTGTTGGCCTCGTCGACCGAGTGCATCACCGGGTCGTGCAGGAAGCGCTTGACGATCTTGTCCACGCCGTTGTCGAGCGTGGCGGAGAACAGCATGCGCTGGCCGGTGCCTGGCGTCTTGTCGAGGATGCGGGTGACGACCGGCAGGAAGCCGAGGTCGGCCATGTGGTCGG
>Ga0307486_1000825_pt1 | contig 26130 bp, 26 predicted proteins | sample CBIW02metaG_FD_203663 | JGI IMG/M metagenome (GOLD analysis project Ga0307486, IMG submission 203663) | Sea-ice brine microbial communities from Beaufort Sea near Barrow, Alaska, United States - CBIW 0.2 | ecosystem: Environmental > Aquatic > Marine > Coastal | place: USA: Alaska | collected...
AGAATCATGTTCCTAACTCTTTTCCTCGTTTATTGATTCCTAATGCGAGTCGTATAGAATTTTCTTTATCCCCTCCTCAAATTTTTCCAGGGTATATTCTTGTGACCAGGTTTGAGCGGCAATTGATATTTCTTTCAAATTCTCCGGGTTTAGCATTTCCTGCTGAATTTTTTCAGTGGCTGAAGTTAAGTTTTTATCAATTAAAATCCCTCTCTTCCCATAATCCAACATCCACGGCACACAGGAAACTGAAGTTGCAACCGGAATACACCCAAAAAACATAGCCTCCGCCACCGCTTTAGGCCAACCTTCACTTTGAGATGCCAAAATCAAAAAATGTGAGGCCTTATATACTTCCTTCAGATCATCCAGCTTACAATTTCCCATTAGCCTCACAAACGGGTCCAGGTTTTTTGTGGCTATGTATTCCTGTAACCCGGTTTTCATCAGCCCGCTTCCATAGATCTCAAGTTTTACCGGAATACCTTTTCCCATAAGGGCTTCAATGATTTTAATGGCAAATAACGGCCTTTTCCCCGGGCTCAGACTGCCCACGAAGATGAATTTAAACGGGGAAGTAAAGTCTTTGTTATAGATGGCTTTTTCTGTTTCAGAAAAACTCGCCGTAAAAAATGGCAGAATGTTTTTTGTCTGTTTTGGCCAATCCCCATACACCAATACCTTTATATTCCTGCTGAGAAAAGTATTGCTCAAGATCCACTTTTGCAGCCTGTAACTCCAGGGTTGCTTGGCTTCAGGATCCCAGTTCCCCGCGTATTTTACGGTTTTTGGTTTCTTCGGAAAAAATATTTGAAGCACCGAGGCAATTAATCCGATATTCCCGGGACAACGCAAATGAATGTGATCTGCAGAAATCATAGCACTCAAAATCTTGAAGCAAATTCCGGGAAGCTTTATCAGGCTTCGAATTACTTCTGAAAAATTCAAAAAGGAAATTGCCGGAATTTTTCTGAAAGAGATATTGTTATGAAGATATGCTGTTTCAATTGCATTGGGAAGTGCTGTAATTTTGGGCGCCACAACAATAATTTCTTCCGCAGATTTAAGCCAGACATTCATTTCCCTGATATAAGGTTCATATGAATAATAAGAATTGTTATGTTCTTTGTGAAGTATATAGGTTATAATGGCAAATTTCATCCTGGCTGGAAAATCAGATTATTTAAAATAATTATAGATATCGATCAGGTTAAATTTAATGCTCCGTTTGTACTGAAACGCATTTTCCCCGTTTAAATTCCGGTCCCCGTCATAAACCATGTAATATTCATCCCCGTTTTTTTGAATATCAAGATGATGCATTCCCCTGTTAAACCATTCTATTTCCTGCTGCGGACCTAAATACATCTTTTCGGCGAGTTTAAATTCCAGCCGGTCATTTTCAATTTCCAGTTTATAGAGCGAGATCCCGGTACCGTAACCCAAAGACCTGTTTTGCAGGGGAAGGTACCAGTTATTGTCCACTTTAAAAAACCTGCCTCCAGGGCGGGTCTCATTGCCCCATCGCTGTTTGTAATTTTTCGCTTCGGTCCAGTTGCCGTGCAAGGAATCGGCTGTAAACATATGTTGTTTTAGATCGTCATCAACGGCCACGATCAAATTTAATTCCTCGCTCAACAGCAGGGAGGGATCTTTTAAACCCCTATTTTTAATTAGGGTATCGCTGATTCTCCAGACATAGGGGAAATTTTCTGCTTTGTACAACAAAACCTGGTTGGAACCCTTGGTTTCCGGCAACATATAAAATTCCCCTTTGTGTTTAAAAACCTGCGGATAGGAAAGGTGAAAATCTTCATCCAGCACAATTCCCTTGTACCGGTAATTTTCTCCATCAGGAGAGGTCAACAAGGCAATATCGGCATTTCCTTGTCCTTTCAGTTCCACAAAAAGATAAAAAACACCGCCTTCCCTGATATAAAAAGGATCGGCTATATAATCAATGTCCTCAGCAAGGAGACTGTCAATGGCTTTATACGTAATTATATTTTCAGGATTTACCTCTATAGTTGGCAACATCTCAGAAGAACCTTTAAAACCAACAGACCAATTCCCCACGGAGGGAGTTACAAATGGGTAGCGGTAATTGAAAATTAGCAGAATAAAAATTCCTGTAAGAACCAGGATTCCAAAAAAAATGTAGATTTTCTTTTTCATATTAACTTTGCACTTTTGGTTTATTCCACAAAAGACTCCACCAACCTGATGTTCTTCCAAGTCCTTCCGTAAATGCCTCCTTTTTCTCTTCGGTTGTCAGGCTGTTTCCAAAACGTACAAGTGTCAATAAAAGCATTGTGAAATGCCATTTTAGTCGCGCTTTGATAGTAGGATCTGGATATTTAACCCGCCACACATACCAACCGTTCCTAACCACCATTTTCCCATAGTTAAATTGGTTTGGCCTTCCGGCTTCCTCGTGATAATGATATAATTGAGCGGCGGTATTCACGTATAATTGCCAAATTTTAGAGGCACGCAGACAAAAATCCATATCCTCATAAAGTCCGTAGCCTTCAAAATAGGTGGAGAATCTTATTTCTTTAAACAATTCTTTCCTGTAAGAAGCCACCCCACCCATAAAAAATTCCACAGGATATGTTTTTCCGGAAGGTGGTAGAAATCCAATTGACAATCCATTAGAAAAATCAGGCATAAAACCAGGAGGAACTTTGCTTAACAATCCTAACTTTTTCCTGAGAACATTTCTGCTTCCAAGTTTTCTTACCCAACCGTCCATTTCAAATTCATTCTTTAAAGAAACAGAATCTTGTTTTTTCCATTTTACATCTTCCAGAATATAACCTCCTACTCCAACAGCATCAGGATACAATTTATATGTCTTTAAAAGTTCCGAAAAATAATTTTCGGTAAGAACAATATCATCATCTAAAAAACAAATAAAATCTATGTCTCCTCCAATTTTTGAAATTCCGAAATTTCTTTGTCGTGTTAATCCTCCGTCCTCCTCATTTACCTTCCAATACTTTAAATGGGAATAATCCTCATTTTTAAGAAAGTTTTCAGTTATGCCATCCGGAGAGCTGTCGATAATGAGAATTTCATCCGGGTATAAAACCTGTTTGTTGACAGATGCAAGCAATTTTTTTAATGGTCCAGGCCTTTTATAGGTACAAACGATAAGACTAAATTTCATTAAAAACTGTTTTTTTAAAATAATCGTATATTTCTATAAAATAACCCTCTCTGGTTAATTTATCTTTCCAAAATTTCTTGTTACTCTTTTGCACCTCAATAAACTCCAGGGGGTTCAAAGAATTATGAAAATTAACTATTTCTTCTTTAATTGCGCCTCTTTCCACTATTATACAATGTTTTTCCCAGTTTAGCCAATGAAGGGGTAATTTGTTATCTGTTTTAACTATTACAGGGATTCTGCCCATTGCCAGTACTTCATATAGCCTTACTGAAAAATTCCCCACTCCTCTTATACATATGGTATAAGGATTATTTTTAATGTTTTTGTAAAACTCCAGGGTAGTAAGTTCTCTTTCCTCCCTAGTTTTAGCACCGGCACGGTATCTTTTTCTATGTATAAAATTGGTATTAATTAAACTTGTTTGCTCCAGGTCTCTTAGTATTTTATGACGAAATTTTCCTGATGCAAAAAAAGGTTGGTAATCAAAATCATTTGAAACAATCCTTTTTATATTAGTTTGAAGATAAACTACGAATTCCTTAAGTAATTTAATTCCTGAACTATTAGAATGTCCAACAAAACCAACGTTGGGTTCTTTGCCTTTTTCCAAAGTTTGAAATTCTTCTTTTAAGAAATGAGAATACGGATCCTGAATTAGTGCCGGAACTGTAAAAGTTTGATCATCCATTTTACTGTTAAATCCTCCAAGACGAAAAGTATATACCGGTTGCCCTATTGTCTTTCCAAAATCACCCCTGGTATACACCCAAACAATTTTTTCTAATCTGCGGGAATAGTCAATCATATTGTTTAATTCTTTAACAGACTTATTCCTGAAAAAAAAATTTATATCTATAGGAATAATCACGATATCTGCAGAATCAATATTTTCGCAAATTGTGTAGAAATTATGTAACGGACTACTTTCATAAAAACATAAATCCAATAATAGTGGGAAAATAATTTTCCTGTTTTCTTCTGTTACATATTGACGAAAAGTAAAAACCTTTATCATCTTTTATAATTTATTGGCATAATTCAAACTGCGTTTCCATCTCCTCTCAAGAGCAAATAAATTGTAATTGCCCTTTTGAATTTGAGAAATAAAGTAAAAGGTTTTATAACCTAAAAATTGCTCTTTGGTAAAATGTTTTAATTTGATCCAGAGAACAGTAGGCGCTGGCTGAACTTTAAGGGAAGATTTTTTCCATTCACTTTCAAATATGGTACGAAAACCACCTGTTGGAGCTTTTAAATGATGGATTTGTGGTTCAGGAAAGTGAATTACGTCTACCCCCGCATTTCGCAACTGAATACCGAAATCCATATCTTCACCATATCCATGTTCAAGCTCGATAGAAAATCTTAAATCTTTTAGAAAGCAGCTTTTAACAAAACTGTTTCCAGAGCCAAAGACTGTAGATTGATTTATTTTTTCATTGCTTATTCCGCCTCCAAATTTATTGACACAAGAAAAGGTACTGCATTTTGTTCCATAACTTGCTATATTTTCAAAAGCTGCTTCAATAAAATTTTTCTTGATTCGAATATCATCATCACTAAAAAAAACCCATTCATTTTCTATTTTATCCAGTGCCCAATTCCTGGCGTGGCAGGCACCAAGTTGATTAGTAAAGTGATGAACTATTTCAAAAGGCCATTGTTTCTTTACTAAATAATCTAATTCTGTTTTAGAATTTGGATCTGGATTTTGTTCCACTATAATTATTCTTTTCGGCAGGACAGATTGTTCTTTAAAATCACATAAAATTTTATAAAGCGATTCACTTCTTCCAAGAGTGGGGATTATAACATCAAGGCTCTTATTAAACTTCTTTTCAGGTTTGAATCTTATTTTAATCGAACTTAGATCAAAAATTAACTTCCTTTTGCTATTGAACCTAATTGCTTTAACAAAAGCTCCTATGGGAAATCTCCTTTCATAAATTATATAATTAAATAATAGAATAAAACTCCATTTAGGCTTGTAATTTTGCCTTACAAATCTGAATAAGTACTGTAAAGACCTTTTGGGAAAAACGAGATTATCCACCTCTGTTCTCTGCAGCAATTGTGGTTCAGAATAACAGAACAAATTATTGATCTGTCCTTGTTTGGCAACCGTGTTTATGAAAAATGAAAAATCTTCAATTTTAAAAAAATCCTTATCAATTGAATTCAAAACCTTAGCGTGAATTCCCCCAACATCAGAACTCATTAGCCATGTAGGATATGTATTTTTAAAATTTATTTTGAGAAAAGGTGAATTTTCTACATAGCCTATCCCAGATAATAAAGAGAATTTTCCCGATATACTGTAAGAAGCCATAATTAGCTCATGGTGAAAAATCTTCTTCCAATTAATGGCATTCAAGCTGGGAAACAGAGTTTCTTCGCACCAACCTATTATCTCCTCCGGATATCTTATGCCGAGATCTTGTAGAAGTTTTACTAATTGCTGCTCCTGAAAAGAAACAGTAGAATTATCATCTATTGAGATTACCCTTAGAACTTGCTGATTTTGATGAATTATTACTTTCATTTAAATAAGTCTGGAATAAAAAGAAATATTTTTTTCTACAATTACTTCTGATGCAAATTTATCGAGCACACATTTCCTGGCTTCCTGACCTATTATTTTTAACTCAGCAGGATTGGATATAAGCTTGATTATTAGAGCAGCAAATGCTTTATGTTCCCGGGGATCTTCAAAATAACCGTTTTTTCCGTTTTCGATAATTTCTTTTGCCCACCCAATATTAGAGGTTACCAACGCTTTTTCCATGGCCATAGCTTCAAGCCAGGTCATTGGCAATGCTTCAGCGAAACTTGGAAGTACCACCACTTCAGCTGCAGCAATATAAGACAGTATTTCATCGTAGCCCACTTCCGGGATATAGGTGAAATTATTTAATGCTTTTGCACTAAGCCTTTCCTTAAGCATTTCAAGAGTAGATCTTTTATCGAACACATCTATTACATCTTTCCCAATAATTAATAGCTCAACTTCAGGCCTTTGTTTCACAACCTCATTAAAAATAAAAGCTAATTCCAGCACTCCCTTTTTGCGGATGACGGTTCCAAAATACAGCAATCGATTGTTTACGACCGGAATATCAATTGGAGAAAATTTTTCTGTATCAACACTATTAGGAATTACCTCAATGCTATCTTTTATTTTAAAAATTTCCTTTGTCTTTATAGCAGTAAAAGCACTAACAGAAACAAGAGCATCAGCTGCCTTTAAAGCAGTTCCTTCAAAAAATCGGTTTTTCCATTTTTGCTGCCTTTGCTCAAGATGACAAAAATATCCATCACTGCCATTCATCCTAATTACCAATGGACATTTTAACTTCATAAAAGCAGTTATTCCCGTCCAATCCGGCGCTTCTATAAGCTCGATTTTTTCCGAACAAATATGGGAATTCAAATACCGCTGAAGACTTTTTCGGTATAAATACCAGCCAAAAGCTTTATACTTTTTCTGCTTAATAAGGTGAAAATTTAATCCTTCCTCTTGCAGTTTACTGTCTATCTTTTGTCCATAAATAAAGATGCTTACCTCTACTCCATTATTGATTAATTGCGTAGCCAGGTTCTTTATACTTGTGCCCAAACCACCCGTAGCTCCTGTAAGCTTATGGGGATATTCGGGGGTTAGAAAGCCTATGTGCATTACTTCGTAATTTTATCAATACTCTCCCAAATCCGTAGTGAAGCGCTCTTTGCTGGCTCCCTATTAATTATCCTGAACCATTTTTCAGCCTGGGTAACTGTTTCAGGAACACCGTTTATTACATTTTTTAAAATGGTTGGTATATCTTCTTTAGAATTCAGCCAAACTACAGCATTTTTGGAAGGCATAGACCTAAAATGGACAAATTTATAAATTTTGTCGGTTGACCAATCGGATAGCTTTTTATCTCCCACATCATAATTGATGAAAATACAGGGTTTTCCATGACTTGCATAATCAAAAACCATTGAAGATCCTATATTGATCACCACCTCTGTATGCAAAATAGTATTCACCTGTAACTGCAGATCATCTTTAGTTGGGAAAACCTGATTCCATCCATTATCCCCTGATTGGTTCCACAAAGGATCTATAGAAAAAATCACATCTCTAAACTTTTCTAAGGTTAAATCGTAACGATCAGAAAAATCCACTGGACATCGCCTGAAGATAATCCCCAGATTATTGCCTTCCCGGTTTAATTTCTGTACAGCCTGGGCAATATCATTGAGATAAGTAGGATCATCGGGAGAGGTTGTTACATCGTCACCACTAAAACAAATATATTTTTTGGCAGGATCTAATTTATTTCCTAACAAAAAATCTTTTCTGCTCTTCCTCAAGCCATTATTAAAATGGGGTTCAAATTGGGGGCTACCGGTAATAAATACTTGTTTATCTTTTACAAAAGGATAATAATTCAACATTTCCGTTTTCATATATTCACTCCACACAAAATAAAAATTGGGCTCAACCACCATCGTAGCTTTAGGAAGATTATCCCATGAGAAGATAAAACTACCTGTGGATATTCCCAAATCCTGGGCAGCTGTTATAGGTGCGATTGCTTTTACCGCTCTTTGGTTTGTACAGAAAACAAAATCCGGCTGCTCTTGTTGAAGAGTAATATAACTATTTCGGTAAAGGTTCGATTTGCGGGCCGATTCTTTCATTTTCTTTCTTAATCTGGCCAGGCCCTTTTCACCACGGTATAACCTTTCCAGCTTGGAAACTATAATATTTTTTATTCTGGCTTTTAAGGTAGTATTTGGAGAAGAAAACTTGTAGCTCTTATAAACAGTGTCTTGAAATTTATGTTCAAAATGACCAAGTTCTGAATTTATTTTCGCTCTCTTTAAAATATCTGTAAAAGGACGGGGAATTCCGGTTAATTTTTTTTCTCTACAACCATAAATGGAAAGATCAAAGGATGTTTGATTCCAAAAGACAACTTCCCACCCCAATTCCTTTCCTACTTCAACAAATGAAGTAAAAGCAAAATTGCGTAATCCAATACCGTCAGGTATAAGGATAAATAATTTTTTAATTTTCAAGTATCGACTAATTCTTTGTTGTCAAATATAGAGAAAATCAATTGCCATATAGCCTTTATTCTCAAACATACCATTTTTATTGATTGTAAACAGCTTTACTTCTTCTGTTCATTATCTTTGCAAAAAGTTTGTAACATCCTCTAAAAGATTCTACTATTCACAAGAGCAGATAATTAATTGTAGCATTTGCTACAAGGCCAAAAATTAACAGCTATGTATTTTTTAAATAAACTCAGGGAAAGAAAAAAGCAATTTTCCATTCATCCGGTTACCGGAAAACATTTTTACCGAGCGGCCGCCAGTTATATTGGGTTTCACATTGCCAGCAGGTTTAAAAACGAATTAACCTTTAGTTGGATTAATGGATTAAAATTACTTGTTAGAAGAGGAGATGCCGGGATTGTGGGAAATGTTTTTTTAGGTTTGTACGAATTTAATGAATCAGCTTTTTTACTTCATTTTCTAAGGGAGGAGGATCTATTTCTGGATATTGGCGCTAATCTGGGCCATTACTCCCTATTGGCCTCCGGAATAAATAAAAGTAAAACCATTGCGGTGGAACCTGTTCCGGCTGCTTATCATCAGTTAAACAGGCAGATAGAACTTAATGGCCTCTCCGGAAAAATTACATCACTTAACATAGGAGTAGGAAACATTAATACAAGATTATCCTTTTCAACAGACAGAGGAACAATGAATCGAATTGTGGAAAAAGAATATTTCAATTCTGTAGAAATACCTGTCGAAACAATAGATCAGTTATGTAAAGGTGAAGTTCCTTCCTTGCTGAAAATTGATGTGGAAGGCTTTGAAAAATTTGCACTGGAAGGAAGTGCAGCCACTTTAAGCAACACTAGACTTAAAGCGGTGATCATTGAAATTAATTTCAGCAATAGCAATTTCGGTGTGGAGAATGACGAAATTGTAAAAATAATGACAAAAAGTGGTTTTTCCCCTTATAAATATGAACCTCACCTTCGAAAATTAACCCTGTTGAAAGATTATAACAGAGAACAGTTTAATACTATCTTTATCCGGGATGAGGAATTCGTGCAGATTAGAATCTTACAGGGTGATCCATTCCTGATATGGGGGGATAAATTTTAAGGATGGATTAATAAGGTTATCATTAAAGCCGAAATTATAATTCTGGTCAAGCTTCAAAGGTGGAATTTTGTATCTTTCGACATAATTCTTTAAATAAACGAATATCCATTTAATGACATTTTCCTTAGCTTTAGTTTTGAACATAGAAACACACAATAAACTATAAACCCCAAACCCTAAACCCTAAACGATTTTAATGAGCATCATCCTAAAAGCCGAAAACATCTCAAAACAATACCGTCTGGGAGAGGTAGGTACAGGTACGCTTAGCCACGACCTAAACCGCTGGTGGCACACGGTGCGCGGGAAGGAAGACCCATATTTAAAAGTAGGCGCGGTAAATGACCGCAGCGCCAAGGCGACTGAAGATTACGTTTGGGCGCTGCGGGATATTAATTTTGAGGTAAAACAGGGCGAGGTGTTGGGGATTATTGGTAAAAACGGCGCGGGGAAATCTACTCTGCTTAAAATTTTATCCAGGGTGACTTCCCCTACTACCGGCAGCATAAAAACCCGGGGCCGGATCGCTTCTTTGCTGGAAGTGGGTACCGGGTTTCACGGGGAATTAAGCGGCCGGGAAAATATCTTTATGAACGGCGCCATTTTGGGGATGACCAAAAAAGAAATAAAAAGCAAACTGGATGAAATTATAGATTTCTCCGGCTGTGAAATGTATATAGACACACCCGTAAAACGCTACAGTAGCGGGATGACGGTGCGCCTGGGTTTTGCAGTGGCAGCGCACCTGGAACCAGAGATTCTGGTGGTTGATGAGGTTTTGGCGGTGGGCGATGCCGAATTCCAGAAAAAAGCCATCGGTAAGATGCAGGATTTATCTATTGGGCAGGGCAGAACTGTACTTTTTGTAAGCCATAATATGGCGAGTGTAAGAAGTTTGTGTACCAGAGGGCTTTTACTTGAAAATGGGAATACAACCTTAATTGGGAGTGTAGATGAGGTATTGAATAAATATTTAAAATCCAACTTTAAACGAAATACCTGGACTGGAGAAGATGGAGATAATAGCATGAAATTATTAAAAACTGAAATATATAATAATAAGCGCAATGAGAACTTAAAAAATACGGATGAAATACAAATTTTTCTCAAATTTGAGATTGGAGAGAAATTTAGAGATGTTGTTATTGGGGTATCATTGTTTTCTGCATTAGGAAATCCAATCTTAGGACTATTGTATAATGATTATAACGACTTAAGTGAAATAAAACCAGGTATTTATGAAGTTTTCTTTACTATCCCCCCACACAATTTAGCAACCGGAGACTACCAAATTGAATTTAATTTATCAATCCCGTTTGTAAAAAAATTCACTAGTGAAAAATCAAAACTATCATTTAGTATAATTGCTGATAATAACATTGGTAACAGGTTTTTTGTTCAAAACAATATTTATTTAAATTCAATAGTCAGACCCAATTGGTTCACAAGCATTAATAAAATAGAATAAAAAAAAATGTCGCAATTTCAAAATTATTTTGAAAATAATACTAATAATGCTGTTCACAAGTGGCTGCACTACTTTGATATCTATGAATTTTGGTTTAAAAAATATAAAAATAAACCAATAGTTATTTTAGAAATAGGGGTTTATCAAGGAGGATCTTTAAATATGTGGCGGGATTACTTCGGCGAAGATGCCAAAATTTTTGCCATAGATATTAATCCTTTGTGTAAACAATTTGAAACAGACAACACAAAAATTTTTATAGGTTCCCAGGAAGACAGGAAATTTCTTAAATACATCAAATCTCAAGTTCCTAAAATTGATATTTTAATTGATGATGGAGGCCATACCATGAACCAACAGATAGTGTCCTTTGAAGAATTATATGAACATATAAAAGACGATGGAATCTATTTGTGTGAAGACTTACATACGTCATATTGGAATAATTACGGGGGGGGGTACAAAAACCCTAATAGTTTTATTGAATACAGTAAAAATTTTATTGACTCAATAAATGCCTGGCATTCAAGAGACAAGAATTTAAAAGTAAATCCTTTCACGAGAAATACTTATTCTTTACATTATTATGATAGTGTTTTAGTAATTGAAAAAAAAATAATAAAGAATCCAGTTTCAGAAATGAAAGGGGAGATAATAATACCGATCGAAAATTTCCCAACTCCAGTATTTAAAGAGAATTCTATCCAGCAAAAAAGAAATATATATTTTGAAAAGGCAAAAAGAATTAAAGAAAAATTTAAGGTCTTAGGCTTTAAAGGTTTTTTATTTTATATAATTCGGAAATTTTCCGCTCTAAATTCTAAAACCTAAATTAATTTCTACCATAATTTATGATTGATTTTCCTGAAAATAAATATTTTCATTGTTATGCCACAGCAAATGATGATAGATTTTATTATAGAGATATTCAAAATTTATTACGTATAAAAAATACTGATCCCGGTGTAACTAAAATACAATTATATGTTGCAATTAGTGAAGTAGAAAAAATTAACAGTATAGACCGAACCTTTATTTGGGCTGTAAAGAAATTATTTTATCAACATCCATCAATTGTTTTGAAAAAAATATTTTTTAAAACTAATATTGGCAGAGATTTTAGTTCGTATTCAATAATGAACTATTTTATAAAAGATGAGGCAGCTCCTGATGATTATGTCTTTTTTCAGAATAGAAGCGGATATGGCCCTTTTAGAGAAGGATGGTTGAACGAAATAATACTGCAGTATAAAAAATTTGATAGAACTGCAATTTGCGGCAGTACTATAAATTTCAGGGACCATCCAAATAGAAGTCAAAAAAAGGATTTACCTCACGTTCAGACTTATGCTTTTCTAACAAAAATATTGTTTTTAGAAAAGCTTGGCAACTTTTTTCCCGGGGCAAAAGAAAGTTCACGGTTAGAAATTATTCTTCAGGGCGAGATAGGTTTAAGTCAATTTTTTATCCGTAGAGGATTTGGAATAACTTGCATGGAATGGCCGGATGAATATATTAACAATGAAAGTAAACCTATAAATAATAAAGACATAAAGGATAGTGTTGCTCAATCGCATCAGTTTTATCATAAAGTGTTTTTGAATAAACCTGAAAATGTTTTGAGAAATACTTTTAAAAAGTTAAATCTATTTTTGATATTATTAATAAATGGTTTTTTTACTAAAATGAGGGTTTGACATAAATTTATCAGGATCTTAAAAAGATATAATTAAATACTTTAGAATAGTAGTTTTAATGAGCAAAATTTTTATTATAATAGTTAGTTACAATGGGATTTCTTGGTTGCCAAAAACTTTGGCATTAATACCAGATAAATATCCTGTAATTGTGGTTGACAACAATTCTAAGGATGGGACAGTAAATTTCCTTAAAGCAAACTATCTTGGAATAACCTTATTACAACAATCTGAAAATTTGGGATTTGGGCAAGCGAATAACATTGGGATCTCTTATTCTCTTAAGGAGGGAGCTGAACATATTTTTTTATTAAATCAGGATGCGTATTTAAAAGATAACTGTCTTGACATTCTCATTGACTTTCAAAAGGAATATAAAAAGTATGGAATTCTTAGTCCGATACATTTAAACGGAACCGGTACAAGGTTAGACTTTAATTTTTCGAATTATATAAATTACGCCGGTAATAAAGATTTTTTTTCAGATTATATGCTGAATAAGTCAATAAAACCAATTTATACTGTGCCATTTGTAAACGCTGCAGGCTGGTTAATATCAAGGGAATGTCTTGAAATTGCAGGTGGTTTTGATCCAATCTTTTTTCATTATGGGGAAGATGATAACTACTGTCAACGGGTGATTTACCATGGTTTTAAAATTGGGGTAGTCCCAGAAGCAAAACTTCTACACGACAGGGAAAATCGATCTAATTCAGATATATTGTATGGTGACAGTAAATATTTTCAGACAATGGAAAGACAACTGAAATTGAAATATGGAGATATAAACAAACCCTGGAATCCAGAACTTGATAATTTATTACGCAAAAGAAAAAATGCATGGCTTAAAACATCAGTAAAACTGGATTTTAAAAGAGCTTCTTTTTTCAAAAATGAATATTTAATGCTTCAACGCATAAAATCCGAAATATTACTTAGTCGAAAAACAAATAAATTACAGGGTTTACATTATTTGAAGTTTGATGATCAATAATGCCGTTAGAATTAAACACATCATCTTATTAGAGTATATTTTCTTCATCCTTCCTTTAACTGTGGCTCTCTCATATCATCCCATTTTCTTTCTTATCTTGCAAGCCTAAACCAAACCACTTCGTGCAACCGATTGTCTCCATCATCATTCCAACTTATAATCGTGCTCACCTAATTGGTGAAACGCTGGATAGTGTGCTAGCCCAAACTTATGAGAATTGGGAATGCGTAGTGGTGGATGATGGTTCTATTGATGCAACTGATGAGTTGCTGGGGTTTTATTGCGAGAGGGATTCCAGGATTCAATATCATCATCGCCCTAAAGATCTCTTTAAAGGTGCAAATGCTTGCAGGAATTACGGGTTTGAGTTGAGTAAGGGGGAGTATATTCAGTGGTTTGATAGTGATGATGTTATGCACCCCTACAAGCTAGTTGATCAGGTTAAAAGCATTGAAGCTTCCAGTGTTACCCTATCTGTCTGTCAAGCACAAATTTTTACAAGTTCTTTTAAAATGCCTTCAGTTTTACCTCCAAAAGAAATAAACTCAATTAATCCTTTTACAGATTACTTACAAAATAAAATTTTCTGGATGACCCCATCTATTTTGTGGAAAAGAAACTTTTTACTTGGTTTAGATGGTTTATATGACGTTAATCTTAAAGCTGCTCAAGAATGGGAATTTCACACACGTCTTTTGAGTAAATCACCAGATTATATAATTGTGGATCGATCACTTGTTTATATCCGGGATCACGAGGAAAACATAACAAAGGATTTCGACGTTCAAAATATTCAGTGGAACTATTTTCTTGCACGCATGAAAATCTACAAAAAACTAAGGCCTTTTCTGAACAATGAAGAAAAACAGTATCTTCTCGCCTATTTTTTTAATAACTACAAATTATCTCTTCGGACTAATAGAATGAAACTAGCAACGAGAATTTTGGTAAAATATATCCTTAAAGATAGAGACCTCTCTCTACTAACAAAGTTAAGATTTACTCTAGCTTTTTTCAGCTTTGGTTTTTTCGAAAAAGGAAATGTTTTTCTAAAAGAATTGAACCCTCCGAAAATATAACTTGTTATGCAACCACTAGTTTCCTTAATAATTCCAACTTTTAACAGAGTTTCCCTTTTAGGGGAAACAATAGACTCTATAATTGCGCAGACTTTTAAACAATGGGAGCTTATTGTTGTAGATGACGGATCAACTGATCATAGCAAGGAACTCCTTGAATTCTACACAAAAAGAGACAATAGAATAAAATATTATAATCGTCCTCTAGAAAGGTTAAAAGGACCCAATGCCTGTAGAAATTATGGTTTTGAGTTAAGCAGAGGGAAATATATAAATTGGCTAGATAGCGACGATATATTATATCCAAAGGCATTAAAAAGGAAAGTAGACCATATAAAAAGCAATGATGTAATTATTACAACCCTAAATTATATCAATGAGAGAAAAGAAGTTTTACACAAAGTACATAAGTACAAATCCTCTAATCTTGTGAGAGATTATCTGGTTGGGAAGATTACATTTTATACAGTCACTCCCTTGTGGCGGAAAGAATTTTTAGTTGACCAAGAAGAACTTTTTGATGAAAAGATAAGTTACCTCGATGATTGGGATTTTAATTTAAGAATGTTATACAAAAAACCTAAAATGATATTTTTAGATGAAGCTTTAATCGCAGTTAGAGTACATGAAGCTTCTCTCTCCCAGCAGATAATAAGATTTAATTTTGCTGAGATAAAATCTGAATTAAGAGCACGAAAAAAACATTTGTTAATAAATATTAAGAAAGGAAAATTTGATAGTATATTCTTATTGAATTTAATGGCTTATAGGACAAATCTTTTCCTTCGCGATGCTTTAATTAAAAATTCTCCAACAAAATACTATCTTTTTTATAATCTTATCTTAATACAAATTCTATCTTTAAAGCTAATTGGTGTGGTAAAAAGCTCAATTGGTTTTCTAAGTTATTCACTTTTCCAAAAAGGTTACAGATTCACAAAATGAAACTTCTTATTTCTACACCATTTTTAAAAAACATTGGAGGGACTGAAATTGAGACTCTTTTAACTATTAAAGAAATTCAAAAAATCAACATTTTTGAGGATGTTGTTTTATTCTGTCCGCACGATATAGATCTGAAACTCTTTGAATGGTTTGATTTGAACCAGAAAGTAAAGGTTATAAAATATCCAGTTTTTTTTAGAAACAAATTTTTCAGGGAAATAGACAAGAAATTCAGGAAAATATTAAAATTAAATAGTTCTCCTGCTGAAACTTTATTTTGGCTGTTTCAAAGGAAAATTGATATCAGCTTTATATATGTTTTATCTTCTTCATCAAATGATTATTTTTTTCCAATGCTAAAGTGGTTTCCCAACAACAGGATATTTATAAAGTATACCACCGTATACAATCAGAATATTCCACCATGGAAAAAACAATATTTGAAAGCTGTGAAATTTAATATTGTGATGAGTAAAAACCACGAAACGTTTTTAAGAAACAAGAGTATTTCTAATATATTAGTTCAGGATGTACTAATCGCAAACGAAAGAGAACTTCTTAAATGCCAATCAAACAGAAAATACACGTTTGGGATTTTTTGCAGGTTGTCCCCAGAAAAAGGAATAGAAGACGGTATAAATCTGGTTAAGTACATGCATGCCTGCAATTTTAATGCTACGCTTTTAATTGAAGGTTTTGGTGAAGATGCGTATTCTGATTATTTGGAATCATTGATCAGTAAATATAATTTACAGGATTATATAAGGCTTACCAGAAAAAAAGTTTTACCTCACCAAGCTGTTGAATTTTACGAAAAAATTTCATTTTTCCTTATTACGTCTAAATTTGAAGGTGGACCAATGACCGGACTGGAAGCAATGGCTGCTGGAGTGCCCGTTTTAACTTATAAAGTAGGAGCAATGGCGGATAGATTAAAAAATCACCAATGCCTCCTGGCTAATAATTTTGATGAATTGAAGGAAAAAGCGTTGAAATTAATGACCTTAAACAATTCTCAATATCAGACCATTTCTAACAAATTAAGAAATCATTATAGTTTAAATTTATCCAACGAATCAAAAATAAGAAAAATGGCAAACCTGTTTCAAAAAAATTCACCTTGAAGAAAATCGATTTTCAACCAGCGCCCATTAGATCCGGTGCTAAAAAATATTAAGTCATTTGAGAAAAAAAGTGCTAATTGTCGGACCAATATCCAACACGGGAGGAAGAGCTGTCGAGGCCCGGGAGATCTTTAATGCCTTAAATCCTTATTACAATGTTTCTATTCTTTCAACCGAGCGATTTGATTCGGAAATAACTTCTACTTCTCCGTTATTAAATACCAATTATAAATCTGTAGACAAGATACTTTATAATTCCTATTGGATCATTAGAATTATTTCTTATATGTCTTGGCTGAAGAATTTTTTTAAAGGGCTACCCACGCAATACGTGAATTCGAAAGCTAATAAAAAAATTGCTGATTTAATCAATAGAAAGAAATCAATCATTTCTGAAAGCATAAAAAGATCAGACCTCATTTTTATTCTGATGCAAATTGAATCAAATTATTTAAAGGAAATTATTGAATACGGAAACTCCAAGAATATACCTATTATTTTTCGACCTACAGGAGAAATTATCCAAATTCCTAGTCATATTATCTATCTACTGCCATACATTGATAAAATTATTTGCCATTCTTTTAAAAATGTAGAGTCCCTTAAAGCCTTATCCAAAAACTTTACAATTATCGATCAAAATGCATTTGAAGAAGAAAAATTGACGAAGTTGCCATTGGTAATTAAAAAACCTCTCGTTTTCGGTTTCCTTGGAAGATTTTCTTCTGAAAAAGGTGGAATAGAATTGGCCAGTTTTTTTTCTAAAAGAACAGACAAATTTCTAATTGCTGGAGATGGTCCTGACAAAGAAATGATATTGAAAATTATCGAAAATTCAAATTACTGTCAGTACCTTGGAAAAATACAACCAGATCAAATTGATGGTTTCATGAAAAAGATTGATATCTTGATCATTAGTTCAAAATTCACGGAAACTGGACCTTACACTGGAATAGAAGCAATGGCTGCCGGAAAAATTATATTTTCCACTAAAGTAGGTGCAATGGAAGATCGACTGGCGGTCACATCAAATAATTTTTGGTTTGATGTTAATGACCAAAAAACCTTGGCAAAATTAATTGACAGAGTTAATCAACTGACCGAAAAGGAACTCCAACATATATGCATAACAAATAGAATTAGGTACTGTAAAAAATATAGTAGGACAGAGATTAGTAAATCCTATTTATTAGAGTGTAAAAACCTTTTAAAGTAAAAATGAGAACAGATTCGGACTTTTGCATTTCAGTAATCATTCCTGTTTATAATGCAGAAATGTATATAGAAAAAGCTATAAATTCAGCCATTAATCAGCAGGATGTTAGTGAAGTTATAGTCGTCGATGATGGGAGCACAGATAAGTCCTTCAGCATTTGTAAAAGACTGGAATCATCTAATCTAAAAATTCAGGTATGGCAACACCCCGACAGGGCTAACCATGGCCGTTCTGCAACCAGGAACTTCGGAATTAGCAAAGCGACCTCTCCTTTTATAGCATTTCTGGATGCCGATGATTTTTTCTTACCAGGACGGTTCGAGACAGACAAAGAGAAGTTTAAAAAATATCCCGAAATTGATGGGGTTTATAATGCTATAGGTGCTAAATTTTATAGAAAGGCAGTTCGGGGCGAGATGGAGAGACTGAAACTAATTACAGTAACTGATTATGTTGAACATGAAGATTTATTTAAAACTATGTATCCCATTGGTCATCTGGGATATTTTTCAGGCATTGGACTAACCGTTAAAAAATCTTTACTTCAGGTTACAGGTACCTTTAGTGAAAATTTGGAAGTGGCTGAAGATACTGAACTTTGGGTGAGAATGAGTCTTATTGGAAAACTAATTCCCGGAGAGATCAAAAAGCCTGTTGCCATGAGAGGAGTTCACGGTAAAAATGTTTCTTTCAGGGATAAGTCTTTATACCTCATCAACAACGAAAAAATGTTCGAAAACTTGTTAGGCTGGGCTTTTAAAAACAAAATTTCAAGTAAAAACATAAATATTTTGTGGGAAAGAAATTGCAGAATAAGAAAAAACAATGGCCACTCCAGTCTGGAAATTACAAGCTTTGTATCGAAGAATATACAGCAGTATCCCTCTCTACTATTTTCTAAACATACTTACAGATACTTACCTTTCCTAAGAGAAATAAAAAATATTCTAACATTTCAAAATATTAGAGAAATCAAGTGATCAGTATAATTATTCCGACCTATAATCAAGAAAATGTTCTTATAGAAACGCTGGTTTCTGTTCTGGATCAGACTTATGCTGATTGGGAGTGTATTATAGTAGACGATGGTTCTTCAGTAATTACCCTAAAAATTATTAATGAATTCTGTCTAAAAGATAGCCGGTTTAAATTTTTCCGCCGTCCACAAAATTATCCTAAAGGTGCCAATGCCTGTAGAAATTATGGTTTTGAAAAATCTGTGGGAAAATATATTCAATGGTTTGATGCAGATGATATAATGAAAAAGGACATGCTTAAATTGAAAGAAGAAGTCCTAAGTACTTCAGAAGTAAATTTTGTGGTATGTGAAGGTTTTATTTTTAGGGATCATCCTAAAAACATTCTTGGAACCTGGAATAAGTTGACAAGTCCTGTTCCACTCCTGGATCATGCATTGGGCAAAATAAATTTCCAAACGAATGCCCCAATGTTTAAAAGGAAATTTTTAGAGGATAAAAAACTTTGGGATGAAAACCTACTACGAAAACAGGATTACGAATTTTTCTCACGCCTGCTTATGGTAAAGCCATCCTATAAGATTTTAAAGAAACCACTGTTTTATTATAGGATTCACCAGGAAAGCATAAATGGGAGAAATGATCTCAATGCCCTTCCTTCCATGATTCGGGCAGATCTTCAGGTATTTTTAAATATAAAAAGAACCCATAAATTTTCTGGTGAAAAGATTTTCATACAACGACACTTTTTAAGAAAAATTCTTGGGAAACTTAAGCTTGGTATAAAACATAAGCAGCAGAAAGTGATTTTGGCTGGTATTTCCGCTATTTTACAAATAATAGATCTTAATTATCTTAAAAATTACTTCCTTGCGGGGAAGTAACTTCTATTTTACCTAAAGCATGAGAAAAGGATATAATCCTTATAAGGACAGTGAATTGGAACAGACCGCTTTTAGCCATCAGGTAGTAGTTCCTGTTTACATTCCGCACCTTCAATCATATTTTAAGGATGCTTTAAAAATTTTAGAGCTGTCCCTGCAATCGCTCCTAAGCACTACACACTCCAATACCTTTTTGACCGTTGTTAACAACGGCAGCTGTAAGGAAGTTGTTGATTTCCTGGATAGCCTTTTGAAAGCAAATAAAATACACGAAGTAATTCATACCACAAATATTGGCAAGATGAATGCCGCTTTTAAAGGTGCTATTGGTCATAATATACCTCTGGTAACAATAACCGATGCAGATGTACTTTTTCTTAGCGGATGGCAACAGGAAACACTTCACGTTTTCAATAGTTATCCCAAAGCCGGAGTAGTTGGCTTGATCCCCCAGTTTATGTCTTACCAATATAACTGTGAAAATTTGCTTTTCGACAACTTTTTTAATAATCAAATTCGTTTTGCAAAAATAAAAAATCCCGAGGCACTGGTAAAATTCTACAAGAGTGTTGGTTGGGATGACAATTACCCAAAACAAAGATTAGAATATACGCTTTGTCTTCATCAGGAAAAAAACTTCAAAGCTTGTTTGGGAAGTGGTCATGTAGTTTCAACTTTTAAAAGAAGAATCCTCAATAATGCACAGATTAACAGCAAATTTAAAATGGGAGGAGACAGTGAAGCAAGTTTGGACGCATTACCATCGAAATTAGGCTATGCATCCCTGACGACTTACGACAATTTCGCATATCATATGGGGAATATTTGGGAGCCCTGGATGGAAGAAGAATTTGAAGTTTCCCAATATGACAACAAAGAATTAAAGCTTCAACCTTTTTCTGCACCTCGCAAACCTTTTAAATGGGAATGGAAAATAAAAAGAAAATTAATAAGCTATATTTTTAAAAGATTTAAATTAAGAATGCTGTTTTTAAGCTTGAAAGGATTACCAGGAAATATAAGTGAGAATTTTTAGCAATGGAGGTACACGAAAAATTCAGCATTCTAATCACTACCAGGAACAGAATAGAGCAATTGAAAATAACGTTAGGCTCTTTAAATCCCCTTTTTCAGGCAGGAATAAAGGTTATAATCTGTGATGACGGATCTAAGGATAATACCTCTTTTTGGTTAAGAAAGAATTACCCCCAGGTCAAATTAATTGTAAACGATGTGAGTCAGGGATACATCAGTAATCGCAATAAATTATTGGCTATGGTAGAAACTCCTTATGCCATCTCGCTCGATGATGATGCTTCTATAATTTCACAAGACCCACTGGTCCATATTGCCCGACACTTTGAGAGTAATCCACAATGCGGCTTGATTGCATTGCGTATTTTTTGGGGACTTTCTTCCCCAAAAAATACTATTAGCTCAGATACCCCACATAGAGTTAAAAGCTTTGTCGGGTGTGCCCATACGTGGCGTATGAAAGCCTGGAGGTCAATCCCTGATTATCCTTGCTGGTATAAATTTTACGGGGAGGAAGACTTTGCGTCTTTTCATCTCTTTAAAAGGAATTGGGAAGTGCACTATTTGCCTGAAGTACTTGTGCATCACAGAGCAGATATCAAGGCCCGAAAGAAAGAAAAAGATTATATTCCACGGCTAAGCTCCTCTTTAAAGGCTGGTTGGAATAATTATTTTATCTTTTACCCTTCGAATCTAATTCCCAGGCATTTCTTTTATTCGATTTGGATGCAATTAAGGATAAAGATTTTCAGAGGTGATTTTAAAGCCCTTTTGGCTTTGATGTTGGCACTAAAAGATACCCTCAAGAATATTCCACAATTAAAAAGAAATAGATCTTCTCTTAGTAAAGAAGAATTTAGAGCTTTTAAACAACTTCCGGACACCCAATTTTATTGGAAAGACTAATTAATATGGTAACATTTGACACTAAGGTTTATGAGAAAGACTGGAAATTTCTATTAAGAGATGGTTTTCTCAAAAAAAATATAGAGCGATGCAACTATAATTTTGCCTCCAAAAATCTTTTTATTAATAATGTTCAGAACCTCAAAGAAGTTCTTCATTATGCCAATAAATTGAAAAATTCTAAAATAATTGATAATATCTATGTTGTAGAAGAATTTGAAAAAGAGGTTTTGGATTTTTTTAATTTAACAAAAGAATCTTTTAAAGGAGGTTTCTATTATTCAATTGCTGAACTTACTAGCATATACCTTTGTTCAACCAAATATTTACTTCACTTTTCAGGAGATTCTTTTTTACAAAAATTTTCTAAGGTTCCCTGGATAGATGAATCCATTGTCATTATGAAAGAAAATCCCGATATTTTGGTAGCCAATCCTTGTTGGAACTTTAATTTTGAGGAGGCACGGATGGAAAGTTTTGGAGAATTAAAAAATTTTTACGTTGGTTATGGATTTTCAGACCAATGTTTCTTAGTCAGAGTTGACCGTGTACGTAAGGATATTTATAGAGAGACAAATCCAATTTCTGCCCGTTACCCAGAATACGGAGGTGAATTATTTGAAAAACGGGTAGATTCCTATATGCGTAATCATAATTTGAAGCGAATAACAAGTAAGAATATTAGTTATATCCATAAGAATTTCCCCAAAAAAGACTTTCGGAAAATAATTTATGAACTATTTCCTACAATCCATTGTCATAAAAGATATAGATTTTGAAAACCCAACCTTTTAAAACCGCAATTATTTCAACAGTTGCAAATTTTGATCTTTACCAAAAGTCATCTATTTATTTTCCTTCTAATGTTTGTCGCTATGTTATAGATGGAAGAAATGGCATGTACAGCCTGGATAGCATTCTTTATATTTTCAAAGTTTTGAAAGGTAAAGGTATTAAATGGTTGATAATGGCAGATGAAGATGTAGTATTTCAAAATTCTTCTAAGGTATTTGAAGTAATTGAATATATGGAAAAAAACTCCTATCATTACTGCGGTGTTCGTGAAGGAGGAGTTATACCTCATAGGATTTACAATCCACATGCCATCAATACCTTCTTCTCTATATTGCATTTTTCTGAAATTGAAAAAGAATTTAATAAAAGGGAGGTTGTGCAAAACCAATACATTAATCCCAAAGAATTTAATGACGATTTGAGTAGTCTTGATGGCCCTTTTGATGAGACAAGCTTGTTCGAACCTTATTATTGCTTTTATTTTTGGCTTAAACGAAAGGGATTTAATTTTTTACCATTAGAAGCCGATCTTCCTTTCCCAGGAGATGAATTAACCACAGCTGTTTACACGCCCCAAGGCGATTTACTTCTTTATCATACCTGGTATGCACGAGCCTATGGTGTTATTGAAAAGCACACTATGCGCATTGATAAAGTTTTAAAATTGGCTCCAGCAACCGAACTTAAAAATGAAAAACCTATCATTCTAAAAAGTAGAAATTTTGGCTGGAAATTAAAATTGAGAAAGACCTATAAAAAAATTAAAATGAAATTTAAGAGTAAATAATTTTTATAATAGCATAAAATCACAAGAGTACGGCATTGAACCTCCTAAAAATGGGTGTTTTATCATTACATCCTTCAACCTTCTTCTAAATTATATCGGACTACGATAATTAAAAAGGATAAAAATCAATTATAAAGAGTCGTAAACTTTTTTATTTTATTTTCCTTGTCTTTATGGAATAGTAAGTAGTTCCATTCTCCCCTTGAATTTGTCCTTTTACCGATGTTAAAGTCTTTTAACTTTTCAGCCTTTGAATTCATTTTTAAGTGAAATAAATTAAAATCCTGTAAACTTATTAGTTCACCTATAGCTGTAGCCACAGTTTGGTCTAGAATCTCTAAAATTATAATAGGTTTATATTCAATTAAATAGACTGCTAACCCCTCCACAACCTCAGCTTCGTGTAATTCAACATCAATTTTTATTAGATCGATGTATGGAATGGAATATTTTTCAATATAATCGGATATAGTGATTGTATTAACTTGATATTCTAATATATCTCCGGAATATCCTAAAAAATTTTTCATCTTATCAGGAGATAAGGAAGCGGTTGTCTGGTTAGTATCCGGAATATCCTAAAATATTTGTTCGTTTGATTTATTGGATACCGCTAACTGTTCACAAATGATGTTGAAATTATTTATTTTATTGTTCAACTCCAATTTTTTGAAACTATGGATGGAAGGTTCAAAAGCATAAATAATTGCACCTGGATTCACGCTTTTAGCAACCAAACTATATATTCCTGTATTGGCTCCGATATCAAAAACAACTTGTGAAATTTGGCATAATTGAATCCATATCCAACCTACATCCTTTTCCCATGTTTTAAAAGGACCGTTCCGAAAAGTTTCTCTTTCAATGGCTCCGCCATAGTAAACCATTTTAAAATTTTTATGCCTGGAGATTCTAACATTAAATTCTTTATTAATTTTTAGATTTCGATCAGTAAATTTGCGCCTTGTTTTTATAACAATGGAGTAGAAAAAAAACTTTACAGGAAAAATAAAACTCTTTAAGCCCTTAGAAAATTCAGAAAGCAAATTTTTCTTTTTTCTCATATAAGTTTAGAATATATACCCATATATAGATTAATTTTACCAAACATAATAATTTTAACCGGGACAATACGGTATTGTCACTTCTAATCCTGCTCAAATTTTAATGTGTGAGACAATAGGTCGAAATTTCCTTTAAAATAGCTATTTTTACTTTTAATGAAAAAGTCTCCAATGATCATAGCGGAAATAGGTCAGGCACACGAAGGAAGTTTGGGAATTGCCCACTCTTACATAGATGCGCTGGCAAAAACCGGAGTAGATGCCGTGAAATTTCAGGTGCATATTGCAGCGGCTGAAAGCAGTGAGTTTGAACCCTTTCGAATAAAATTCTCTACCCAGGATAAAACCCGGTTTGACTACTGGAAACGAATGGAATTCTCCCTGGAACAGTGGCGGGAATTAAAAGCGCACTGTGGGGAAGCTGGAGTGGAGTTTTTGGCATCTCCCTTTAGCAATGCAGCAGTAGATCTCCTGGAAAAACTGGGAGTGAAGCGCTATAAAATAGGATCGGGGGAAGTCAATAACTTTTTGATGCTAGAAAAGATCGCCCAGACAGGGAAGCCAATACTCCTCTCTTCAGGAATGAGTTCTTTTGAAGAGCTGGACCGAAGCGTAGATTTTCTCAAAAAGAGAAATGTGGAGTATTCCATTTTGCAATGTACCACTGCCTACCCTACCCTGCCGCAAAATTACGGCCTGAATGTTATTGAGGAATTAAAGAAAAGATATAATGTCCCGGTAGGCTATTCAGATCATTCCGCAAAAATTGAAACCTGCATTGCCGCTGCTGCCCTGGGAGCAGAAATCCTGGAGTTCCACGCAGTTTTCTCCAGAGAAATGTTCGGCCCCGATGCAAGTTCTTCTTTAGAAATAGAGGAAATAAAGCAACTCGTTTCCGCAGTAAAAAACATACACCAGGCACAACAACATCCCATAGATAAAAATGACAATTCCGCTTTTGGCGAACTAAAAAGCATATTTGAAAAATCCCTTGCGATAAACAAATCACTTCCTGCCGGCCACGTTCTCACCTTTGCAGACCTGGAATCAAAAAAACCAAAAGGTTATGGAATTACGGCTACAAATTTTCAGGAAGTCATTGGTAAAAAGCTAAAGGGAAATCTTGAGAAATGGGATTTTCTTAAGGAGGAGGATCTGGGATAAACGTTTTGCTGTTAGGGGTTCTCAATTTTTTGGTGGTGAGCCAGTCAACACCGAAAAATGTACAAAACTAAATACTTAAGCTGAATTTTTATACCTCATTACAATTAGTATCTGATAAGGATTCCTTTTCCCAATGACCTGGCTGGAGGCTATGGCGATGGAAAAAGCTTTGGTTACCTCAGACATCGGTTGGGCAAAGGAAGTGATGATAGATGGCGTCACCGGGTTTACGGTAGATCCAAAAGAACATCAGAAATACGCCGGGAAAGTCCTGCAATTGTTGAACGATCCTGTTCTTGCCCTGAAAATGGGAAAAGCAGCCAGGGAGCAGGTGGTAGCGAAGTTTTCTGCAGAGGTGGTGGTGGAGAGGAATATTGGGTATTTTGAAAAAGTAGTGAGTAGTGGGTATTGAGTATTGAGTATTGAGTGGAAAAAACGCGGATTGCACGGATTAGTGGAAAACACGGATTTGGAATTTGGAGTTTTCTTTAGTTGGTCTAGAAGGATATGGATGTTTTCTAAGCTATTTTATTCTTTTAACCCATTTTATTGGATTTTTGCTGGTGTGGAAAACGGCCAACACATAAATCACATCATTATTAACAATATAGTGAATTCCATAAGGGAACCTCTTAATATATTT